>MDSW01005579.1_pt1 | contig 15437 bp, 11 predicted proteins | sample 811171 | NCBI WGS metagenome assembly MDSW01 (sample SAMN05326641, study PRJNA326480) | marine metagenome | isolation source: seawater | place: Atlantic Ocean: North West | collected 2012 | reverse complement strand
TTAAGACAAAAATTGGACAGATTGTATTTCAAAATCAATTAAAATCTAATAAAAGAAAAAAGGAAGTTTGTAATTTAGATAATGCCAAATCTATTGGTATTTTATATGATGCTACAAGTGAAGAACAAATTAAACAAATACAGCCTTTTGTTTCGTATTTCTTTGATCTAAAGAAAGATGTTAAAGCTTTAGGGTTTGTAAACTCTAAAAAATTATCTTATTGTCATACTCCTAAGTTACAATATGATTTCTTTTATTTAAAAGACCTAAATTGGTATAAAAAACCTCAAAACTATATTATTGATAATTTCATAAAAAAGGAATATGATATATTGATAAATCTATGTGATAGTACATGTGTTCCAATAAAGTATTTAGTAGCTAGTTCTGTTGCAAGATTTAAAATTGGACAACATGAAGATGGTTATGAAATTTACGATTTAATGATATCATTAAAAGAAGATAAAACATTAGGGAAATTAATGACTGAAATAAAACATTATTTGCAATTAATTAATAAATAAAATGAAAAAAATCTCAGGTACAGGAGTTGCTCTCATAACTCCATTTAAACATGATAAATCTGTTGATTTTAACGCTCTCAATACGCTAATAAATAATGTTATTGATAGAGGTATTGATTTTTTAGTTGTTTTAGGTACAACAGGAGAAACTACTTCTTTAAATAAACCTGAGAAACAACAGATAATAGAATTTGTAATTAAAACAAATAATGGAAGACTACCTATGGTATTAGGTCTTGGAGGTAATAATACAGCTAATTTAATTAATGAAATAAATTCTTATGATTTAACAGCCTTTTCTGCAATTCTTAGCGTAACACCTTATTATAATAAACCCTCTCAAGAGGGAATCTACCAACATTATAGTGCAATTTCTAATATATCTCCTATCCCTATTATTTTATACAATGTTCCATCAAGAACTGGTGTTAATATGAGTGCTGAATTAACCTTAAGATTAGCAAATGATTTTGATAATATAATATCTATTAAAGAAGCTTCTGGTGATATGAAGCAAATTAAAAAGATTCTCCAGAATAAACCTAAAGATTTTGATGTTCTTTCTGGTGATGATGGGCTTACATTAGAAATTATTAAAAATGGTGGGGCAGGAGTTATTTCTGTAATAGGTCAATCTCATCCTCAAGAATTTTCATTATTAGTTTCAAATGCTTTAAGACAAGAATTCGCTAATGCACAAATAATTCACGATAGACTTTATGGTTTATATCATTATTTATATTCTGAAGGAAACCCATCTGGAATAAAAGCTTTGCTATCTTTGAAAGGAATTTGTGATAATTCTTTAAGATTACCACTAGTATCTATTAGTAATGAACTAAATAATGAATTAATTAAATATTTAAAGAATGAAAATTTTTAATCTTTTACTAATAATGTTTTCAGTTTTCAATTTTAATATGTCCGCTCAACTATCTCCAGAATCTTTTTATGATATAGAAATAAATTCTATTGAAGGTGAGTTAATAGATTTTAATAGCTTTAAAGGGAAAAAGGTGTTAATTGTTAATGTTGCTTCATTTTGTGGTTTTACACGTCAGTATAAGGGATTAGAACAACTCAGTAATGATTATAAAGATAATCTTGTTGTTTTAGGTGTTCCTTGTAATCAGTTTGGTGGTCAAGAACCAAATGATGAAAAACAAATTCAGGATTTTTGTGAAAAAAATTATGGTGTTTCTTTTTTACTTTCTGAAAAAGTTGATGTCAAAGGCTCTAAACAACACCCACTATATCAATGGTTGTCAAATAAAAAATTAAATGGTAAAATAGATAGTACAGTTAAATGGAATTTTCAAAAATATATAATAGATGAAAATGGACAATTATTAAATTATTTTCTTTCAACAACATCACCAACTTCATCAAAAATACTTTCTTTAATTGAGCAATAATTTAAATTTTTTAGAGTTTACTAGATATAAAAATAATTTAGGAATATTCATTTTTTGAATTTATCTTTGAAAAAATTTCTTTAATGAGATATCTTTTACTTATAATATTTGTTTTAACATCTTTTTTTTCATGTAGTAATTATCAAAAGGTTTTAAAAAGTGATGATGTAAATTTTAAATATGATCAAGCTGTAAAATATTATAATGATGCTGAATTTAATAAAGCTCTTCCAATATTTAATGAGCTTATACCTATATTTAAAGGAACTCTAAAGGCAGAAGAACTTGCCTATTATTTTGCATATTCTCATTATTCTACTGGAGATTATATAATGGCTTCTTATTTATTTAATAGATTTTTAATTAATTTTCCTAGAAGTAAACATGCTGAAGAATGTAAATTTATGATAGCTTATTGTCATTATAAAGAAGCCCCAGAGTTTTCTCTTGATGCAACTAATACAATATTAGCTATAGATAAATTTCAGAATTTTATTGATAAGTATCCTGAAAGTGATAGTGTTTCAAGATGTAATATTTTAATGGATAAGTTAAGATTGAATTTGTCACAAAAAGCTTTTGCTAATGCTAAACAATATCATACCACTTCAAATTATCGAGCAGCAATAATATCACTAGATAATGTATTAATTGATTATCCAGATGTAGAAAATAGAGAAGAGATATATTATCTTATACTTGAGTCATCATATTTTTTAGCAATTAATAGTATTCAATCAAAAAAAGAAAAGAGATTAAATATGACAATAGAATATTACAATCAATTTATTGATAATTTTCCTGAAAGTGAATATAAAATACAAGTAGATAAGATATTAGAAATTACAAAAAAAACTATTGACCAATTAAAATTAACTAAAGATGAAATTTAAAAAAACAGGCGCAGAAAAAACAACAATTACTAGAGAAGTTAATGATTTAACTGAGAAGACCGGTAATATTTATAAAGCCGTATCTATTCTGGCAAATCGTAGTAAACAGATAAATGAAAAGATGAAAGAAGAGCTTCTCACTAAATTAGAAGAATTTGCTCTCGATCAAGAACAGCTTGACGAAGTTTTTGAAAATCAAGAACAAATAGCGGTATCAAGATTTTATGAAAGTCTTCCTAAACCTTGGGCTATTGCAATTCAAGAATTATTAAAGGATGAGATATATATTCGTCAGATAGATGACGAAGACGACAATAAAGAGGAATAAATTAGCATCAGATGCTAAGAGATAAAAATATTCTTCTAGGAATAACTGCAAGTATTGCCGCTTATAAATCTGCTTCACTTGTAAGAATTTTAAAAAAATCAGGCGCTAATGTTAAGGTCATTCAAACCCCAAAGTCTATTGATTTTGTTACTCCTTTAACTCTATCAACTCTTTCAGAAAATAGCGTTTTTTCAGAGATGATAAATAGCAAAGACAAGACATGGAATAATCATGTGGATTTAGGTTCATGGGCTGACTTAATGATAATTGCCCCTGCTTCTGCAAAAACATTATCAAAGATGGCAACAGGTGACTGTGATAATTTATTATTAGCTTCATATCTATCTGCAAAATGTCCAGTTTATTTTGCTCCTGCAATGGATCTTGATATGTATAAACATAAATCAACAAAAGAGAATATAAAAAAGTTACAATCTATGTCAAATATTTTAATTCCACCATCTACTGGAGAATTGGCAAGTGGTATGTTTGGAGAGGGGAGAATGGAAGAGCCTGAAATGATTGTTTCCTTTATTAATGATGATATAAGAAGTAAATCTCCATTACATGGGAAAAAAGTTTTGATTACTGCAGGTCCAACTCATGAAAAAATTGATAAAGTAAGATATATTTCAAACTATTCTTCAGGAAAAATGGGTATTTCATTGGCAAGATTTGCAGCTAATCTTGGTGCTGAAGTTATTTTAATAAAGGGTCCAACTTTAAATACAATTAATCATAATAATATTAATGTTATAGATGTTATTACGGCCGAAAACATGTACAATGAAGTATTGAATCATTTTTCATCTATTGATATTGGAATTTTTGCAGCAGCAGTATCAGATTTTAGACCAAAACAATCAAGAAATAATAAAATAAAGAAAGCTGATGGTTTAAAAGAAATTAAGTTAGAATTAACAAAAGATATCTTATTTGAAGCTTCTAATATTAAAAACAATAAACAATTTATTGTAGGTTTTGCGTTAGAAAATGAAAATGAAATAGATAATGCAATTAAAAAGTTAACTGAAAAAAAGTTAGATTTAATTATTCTTAATTCCTTAAATGATAAAGGTGCTGGTTTTAGTTATGATACAAATAAGATATCTATTATTGATTCTGATAAAAATATTGATAATTTTGATGTTAAATCAAAGGATGAAGTTGCTAGAGACATTTTTAATAAAATCTTAAAAAATTATAAATGAGATTATTTTTTATTTTAATCTTTTTAATCAATTCTTTCTCTTGCTTATCTCAAGAGTTGATTTGTAATGTTATGGTAAATTCTAATCAAGTTCAAACCAGTGATAGGCAGATTTTTAATTCATTACAGAAATCTTTATATGAATTTATAAATAACACTAAATGGACTGATGCAAAAATTGAAAATGAGGAACGTATTGAATGTTCTATTATGATTAATATTAGTAAAATGATTTCAAACGATGTGTTTGAAGCAACACTTCAAATTCAGAGTAAAAGGCCTGTTTTTGGAACATCTTATCAGTCAACACTTTTGAATTATCAAGATCAAAATTTTAAATTTAATTATCAAGAATTTGAGCCTCTTGAATTTACTATTAATACTCATTTGTCTAGCCTTACTTCAACAATAGCTTTTTATGTTAATATAATATTAGCTTTAGATTTTTCAACATTTTCTGAAGATGGAGGTATGGAATATATAGGTAAGGCTCAGAAAATTGTAAATAATGCTCAGAATGCACCTGAAAAAGGCTGGAAAGCTTTTGAAAGTGATAGAAATAGATATTGGTTAGCTTATGACTTAGCTGATCCAAGATACGCAGCTTTTCAAAGTTGTATATATGCATATCATAGATTAGGTTTAGATAAGTTAGCTGAAGAACCAGATGATGCCAGATTTGAAATTACTGAAGCACTTGAATCTTTAAAAGATATTTATAGAGAAAATCCATCTTCATTTTTACTCAAATTGTTTTTTGATGCAAAATCTGATGAAATTGTAAAGATATATTCTGAAGCTTTTCCAAATGAAAAAGCACGAATTGTAAAGACATTAGTTGAAATAGATCCTACAAATTCAAGTAAATATCAAAAAATTACAGAATCTAATCAAGGAAGATAAATGCTCTTAAATATAAATATTAAAAATTATGCTTTAATTAAAGATTTAAGTGTAAATTTTTCTGATAATTTCACTGTTATTTCAGGTGATACTGGATCTGGAAAATCAATTATTTTAGATGCATTATCTATTTTGCTTGGCTCTAGAGTTGATAAAAAAAAAATATGTTCAGATAAATGCATAATTGAAGCAAGTTTTAAAATAACTTCTGATTTAAAATATTTCTTTAATAAGTATGATCTTGATTTTGATGAAATTACATTTCTAAGAAGAGAAATAAATCTATCTGGAAAAATTAGAAATTTTATCAATGACACTCCTGTATCTGCTAACATTCTATCAGATTTCTCTTCTCTAATTATTGAGATTCATGCTCAACATCATAACCTTTTAATCAAAAATAAATCTGAACAATTATCAGTTATAGACACTATAGCTGATAATTCTGATTTACTCTCTAATTATCAAGATATTTTAAATCAATATATTCAACAAAATGATAAATTAAATGAATTCAGTAATAAAAGAAAATTAGATGATGATCATTATAACTTATATAAATTTCATTACAAAGAAATTTTAGATGCTAATATTAAAATTAATGAGGAAATAGAACTAGAGAAAGAAATTAACTTATTTGAAAATATTAATCAAATAAAAGAGATTACTCTTAATTCAAATCAACTTTTGTCTGGTGATAATAAAGTTCTTGATTTCTTAAATCAAATAAAAAGTTCTTTTTTAAAATATGAAAGATTTAAAGAGTTAGGAGATAGAATTAACTCTTCTATTATTGATTTAAATGATATTGCTAGTGAATTAGATAAAATAGCAGAAAACTTAAGTAATACTTCTATGAATTTATCTGAATTAACAGATAGATATGATCAAATTAATAATATTTTAGGAAAACATAAATTAAAATCTTCTTCCGAACTTTTATCTAAAACTGAAAGTATAAAACATGAAATAGATATATATGAAAATTATGAGAATGAAAAGAAATCAATTGTAAATCAAATTAATAAATTCCACAAATTACTAGAGGAAAAATCTGAAATACTTTCTGTTTCTAGAAAAAAGATATCTTCTGATTTTGAAGAAGATATTAAAAAACTACTTAATACACTAGGAATGCCTCATGCAAGTTTTAAAGTAAAATATAATAGGTCAAAAGAATTTAAAAATAATGGTATTGATGATTTAGTTTTTCAATTTTCATCTAATCCTGGAGTATTAGAACAAGATATTAGTAAAATTGCTTCAGGTGGTGAAATTTCCAGATTAGTTTTAGCACTTAAATATATTACATCTAAAAAAAATGCAATAAAAACTATTATTTTTGATGAGATTGATACTGGGGTTTCTGGAAAAATAGCAAGTTTTATGGGTGATTTGATGAGATCAATTAGTAAGAAAACACAATTAATTTCTGTTACTCATTTACCTCAAATAGCATCAAAATCTAGTAAGCACATAAAAGTATTTAAAACAACTAAAAAGAATGAGACAAAAACAGAGGTTAAAAACTTAGATAAAGATGAGAGAGTGCTAGAAATTGCAAGACTATTAAGCGGAAGAAGTATTTCTGATGCAGCTATTTCTAATGCTAAAGAACTGTTAAATCAATAATTATATCTTTGTAAAAACTTATATCATGAATAACAATTTACTTAAAGGAAAAAGAGGAATTATTTTTGGTGCTTTAGATGAAAAATCTATTGCGTGGAAAGTAGCTCAACAAGCTCATAGTGAAGGAGCAAAATTTGTATTAACTAATGCACCTATTGCTTTACGAATGGGAACAATTGATAAATTAGCTAAAGAAACAGGTTCTAAAGTTATTCCTGCTGATGCTACTAATATGGATGATTTAGACAATCTCTTTAAAGAATCAATAAAAGAGCTTGGAGGTAAAATTGATTTTGTTTTACATTCCATTGGAATGTCTGTAAATGTTAGAAAAGGAAATCCTTATTATAATCAAAATTATGATTATACCTTAAAAGGACTAGATGTCTCTGCACTATCTTTTCATAAAGTAATGCAATCTGCTTGGAATTTAGATGCTATGAATGAATGGGGTTCTATTGTTGGTTTATCTTATATAGCTGCTCAACGTGTATTTCATACTTATAATGATATGGCTGATAATAAAGCTGTTCTTGAATCTATTGCAAGAAGTTTTGGTTATCATTATGGAGTTAGAAAAAATGTAAGAGTTAATACAATATCTCAATCTCCAACTTTAACTACTGCAGGAAGTGGTGTAAAAGGTTTTGATGTTTTTTATCGATATTCTGATGATTTAGCTCCATTAGGAAATGCTACTGCAGATGAATGTGCTTCATATACAATAACATTATTTTCAGATTATACAAAGAAAGTTACAATGCAAAACCTATTTCATGATGGTGGTTTTTCTTATATGGGTATGAGTGAAGAGTCTATGGCTAATTATCTTAACTCCTCAAATAAATAATTTTGTTCTATAAAGTTTTATTCTTTTTTATAAATTTATTTCCTAAGTTAAAAAAATATGCTTGGAAAATTTGGTATAATTTCATTTCCACTAGATTTAAAGATGATTTTTTTAAATTTATGAATTATGGTTTTTATGATGAATCTCTTAATTTAGAACTTGAAAATGATGATGAAATAGAAAGGTATCCTATTCAGTTATATCATCATTTATGTTCAAAAATTAATTTAAATAATTTAAAGGTTTTAGAAGTTGGTAGTGGTAGAGGAGGAGGTGCATCTTTTATATCTAGATATCATAATCCATCTCAAATGTATGGTATTGATCTTTCTCCAAAAGCTGTAGATTTATGTAACAAAAATTATAATATTAATAATCTTAATTTTTTAATTGGAGATTCTGAAAATATTCCATTTGACAATGAATATTTTGATGTTGTTATTAATGTTGAATCATCACATTGTTATCCATCTATCCCTAATTTTATTAATGAAGTTTCTAGAGTTCTTAAACCTGGAGGTTCATTTCTATATTGTGATTTTTTAATTAATTTGAGTATTGATGATCATATAAAAAAATTATCACATGATAATTTAATAACTGAGAACTATACAAATATTACACCAAATATTATTAAAGCGTCAGATCTTATGACTGAACAAAGAAAGAATTTACTTAAAACTGTAAGGTCAAGTTTTTTAAAGAGAGTATTAGAATCTTTTGCTGCTGTTAAAGGAAGTAAGATTTATAATTCTTTTGTTGATGGTCATTATAAATACATTAGTTTAAAAATGACAAAAAAGTAATATTATTTTTTGTGATTAAATTTTAATGATTCTTTATCTTTTGAAAGACTAACAGTAATAGTTTCTCCTTTTACAATTTTTGAATCAATAATAAGTTCAGATATAGGATCTTCAAAAAGTCTTTGTATAGCTCTTTTAAGGGGTCTTACACCATTTTTTTCATCATAACCTTCATCAGCTATAAAAACCTTAGCATTCTTGTTTATTTTAGCTGTATAACCTAAATCTTTAATTCTTTCAGTTATATGTTTAATTTCAATATCAATTATTTTAAGAATATCCTCTTTATTTAATGTTTTAAATAAGATAGTCTCATCTATTCTGTTTAAGAATTCAGGGCTAAATTGCTTCTTTAAAGCCTTATTTATAATACTTTTAGATTCTTTATCAAAATTATTTTTCTTATTAGATGTACTAAACCCGATACCATTTCCAAAATCTTTTATTTGTCTAGATCCAATATTTGAGGTCATTATAATTATAGTATTTCTAAAATCTATTATTCTTCCTAAACTATCAGTAATTTTACCCTCATCTAAAACCTGTAATAATAAATTTGTAATATCTGGATGAGCTTTCTCTATTTCATCTAGCAAGACAACAGAATATGGTCTTCTTCTAACCTTTTCTGTGAGTTGTCCTCCTTCTTCATAACCTACATATCCAGGAGGAGCTCCAATTAATCTTGAAATTGCAAATTTTTCCATATATTCACTCATATCAATTCTAATTAATGCATCTTCAGAATCAAACATTTCAAGTGATAATGATTTTGTCAGTTGGGTTTTACCAACACCAGTTGGGCCAATAAAAATAAATGAGCCAATAGGTTTGTTAGGGTCTTTTAATCCAGCTCTATTTCTTCTAATAGCATTTACAACTTTTGTGACAGCCTCTTTTTGACCAATAATTGATTTATTTATCTTATTTGCCATATTAGAGAGGGCTTTCTTTTCTTTTGAAGCAATTGATTGAACAGTAATGCCGGTCATTATACTTACTACATCTTGAATATTTTTTTCATCAACAACTTCTTTTCTTGATTTATTTGTTTGTTCCCACTTTCTTTTTTCTTTTTCAAGTGTTTGTATAAGAAGTTTTTCTGAATCTCTAAGTTTTGCAGCAATTTCAAATTTTTGTTGCTTTATTGCATTAATCTTATTTGATGATGTTTCAGTAATTTTTTCTTCAAGTTCAGTAATTTTTTTAGATACCTTAATATTTGTGATATGAACTCTTGATCCAGCTTCATCTAATGCATCTATTGCTTTATCAGGAAAAAATCTATCTGTTATGTATCTGTTTGTAAGATGGACACATGCTTTAATAGCATCTTCAGTATAAGTTACATTATGATGATCTTCATATTTATATTTAATGTTCATTAAAATATCAATAGTTTCGCTTACAGAAGATGGTTGAACAATAATCTTTTGAAACCTTCTTTCTAAGGCACCATCTTTTTCAATATGCTGTCTATATTCATTTAAGGTTGTTGCTCCTATGCATTGAAGCTCTCCTCTAGCTAATGCAGGTTTAAACATATTAGAAGCATCTAATGATCCAGAAGCACCACCAGCTCCAACTAAAGTGTGTATTTCATCAATAAAGAGAATAATATTCTTATTTTTTTCTAATTCTGTGATAATACTTTTTAATCTTTCTTCAAATTGGCCTCTGTATTTTGTTCCAGCAACTATTGCTGCAAGGTCAAGCATTATTATTCTCTTATTAAATAAATTTCTAGAAACTTTTTTTTCTACAATTCTTAGTGCTAAGCCTTCAGCAATGGCAGATTTTCCAACTCCTGGTTCTCCTACTAAAATTGGATTATTCTTTTTTCTTCTACTGAGTATTTGTGATACTCTTTCAATTTCTTTATGTCGACCTATAATAGGATCTAATTTTCCTTCTTTTGCATAAAGGGTTAAATCTCTACCAAAATTATCTAAAACAGGTGTATTTGTTTTTGGTGAAGTTTTTTTTGTTTGAGGTTCATCAGATGATGGTCCAAAAATATCATCATCATTAACTTCTTCTTCACTATATGGAGCTTTATCTTCAGAAGTTATATTGATATTTAATGATTGGTATTCTTCTAAAATAATTTCATAATCAATATGAAGATGCTTAAGAGTAGTAGTTATTATGTTATTTTCATCTAAAAGAATTGATAACAAAACATGTATTGTTTTAATTTCATCCTCTACAAGATTTTTTCTCTCTAAAATAGATTTTTTAAGAACCCTTTCAGCTTGTTTACTAAATGAAATTTCATTTGTTCTTACGTTATTATGAACTAGATTATTTTTAATTGTATTTTCAATAATTGTCTTAAGATCAGCTGGTTCAACATCAAGATTTTTTAAAACTTTTATTGCCGATCCTCCGCCATCACGTAATATTCCAAGAAATAAATGTTCAACCTTTATTGAACTATGTCCTAATCTAATAACCTCTTCACGGACAAAGGTAAAAACATCCTTCATTCTATTGGAAAAACCTGTCTTCATAATTTAATAAAATTTATACCTGCAAGATACTTCAAAAAATCTACTTTTTTATCTACAAATACTGATCATTTTCTTAACAGATGATGTTCATAACTTCACAACGAAAAATAGCTGGTTTTAGTACTGTAGAGTGACTAATTTTCTTTAATTTGTTTTATATAACAAAACAATCAAAATTACATGTTAGAAGGAGAAAAAATTATTGCGATAAATATTGAGGAAGAAATGAAATCAAAATACATTGATTATTCAATGTCAGTTATTGTTTCAAGAGCTCTTCCAGATGTAAGAGATGGTCTAAAGCCAGTTCATAGAAGAATTTTATACGGAATGCATGAGCTGGGAATTCGTTCAAATACAGCTTATAAAAAATCTGCAAGAATTGTAGGAGAGGTATTAGGTAAATTTCATCCTCATGGTGATACTGCTGTTTACGATGCTATGGTAAGAATGGCGCAGGAGTGGAGTCTTAGATATATGATGGTTGATGGGCAAGGTAATTTTGGGTCAATTGATGGTGATAATCCAGCTGCTATGAGATATACAGAAGCTAGAATGAGAAAAACCACTGAAGACATGCTTCTGGATATTGATAAAGACACTATTGATTGGAATGATAATTTTGATGATACGTTAAAAGAACCTTCTGTTCTTCCTTCTAGACTGCCAAATTTATTACTTAATGGTACTACTGGAATTGCTGTTGGAATGGCAACAAATATGCCTCCTCATAATTTAACAGAAATTGTTAACGGAGTAATTGCATATATTCAAAGTAAAGGTGAAATTGAAATTTCTCAATTAATGGAACATGTAAAAGCTCCAGACTTTCCTACAGGTGGAACTATATATGGATATGATGGTGTTAAATCTGCTTTTGAAACTGGAAGGGGAAGAATTGTAGTTAGAGGTAAAGTTAGGTTTGAAGAGGATAATGGAAGAGAAAGAATAATTGTTGAAGAGATTCCATATATGGTAAATAAATCTAATTTAATAAAACAAACAGCAGATTTAGTTAATAGCAAAAAATTAGATGGTATTTCTGATATTAGAGATGAGTCTGATAGAAATGGAATGCGTATTGTTTATGATCTAAAAAGAGATTGTATTCCAAATATTGTTCTTAATAAACTATTTAAATACACATCCTTACAATCTTCATTCAGTGTAAATAATATTGCTTTAGTTAATGGAAGACCTAGATTGCTAAATCTTAAAGAACTTATTAAATATTTTGTAGATCATAGACATGATGTTCTAGTAAGAAAAACAAACTTTGAATTAAATCAAGCTGAGAAACGAGCGCATATTCTTGAAGGTTTGTTAATTGCTTTAAATAATCTTGATGCTATTATTAAACTTATCAGATCTTCTAGAACACCTGAAGATGCTAGAAATGGTTTAATTTCAAATTTTGATCTTACTGAAGTTCAGGCAAAAGCAATATTAGATCTAAGACTTCAAAAATTAACTGGTCTTGAAATGGACAAGATTAAGGATGAGCATGCTGAGATAATGAAGAAAATTGAGAGTCTTAAAGAAATTCTTGGAAATGAAGACTTGAGATATTCTTTGTTAGTAGATGATTTACAAGAAGTTAAAGAAAAGTTTGGAGATGATAGAAGATCAAATATAGAATTCTCTTCTTCTGAAGTTAGTATTGAAGATATGATTCCAAATGATGAAGTTTTAATTACTATATCTCACTTAGGATATATTAAGAGAACTACACTTTCTGAATATAAATCTCAAGGTAGAGGTGGAGTTGGTTCAAAAGGTGCCACTACAAGAGATGAAGATTTTGTTGAAGAGATGGTAATGGCAAATAATCATGACTATATGCTTTTCTTTACTCAACAAGGAAGGTGTTTTTGGCTAAAAGTTTATGAAATCCCTGAAGGAAGTAAAGTTTCCAAAGGAAGAGCAATCCAAAACATTATCAATTTACCAAAAGATGATAAGGTCATGGCATATATAAACACCAAAGATTTAAAAGATGAAGAATATATAAATTCACACTATATCATGATGTGTACAAAGAAAGGTGTAGTTAAAAAGACTTCATTAGAAGCATATTCTAGACCTAGAACTAATGGAATTAATGCAATCACAATTAGAGAAGGTGATCAACTTTTAGAGGCTAAAATGACTACGGGTAACTCTCATATTATGATGGCTGTTAAATCAGGTAAAGCCATACATTTTGAAGAAGAAAAAGTTAGATCAATGGGAAGAACTGCTGCAGGAGTTAGAGGTATTAGACTTGCTGATGACAATGATGAAGTTGTTGGGATGATTTGTATTGAAGATCAAGAATCTACTGTTTTAGTTGTAGCTGAAAATGGATATGGAAAACGATCTGCAGTTGAGGATTATAGGATAACAAATAGAGGAGGGAAAGGTGTAAAAACTATTAATGTTACTGAAAAAACAGGAAAATTAATTGCTCTTAAAAATGTTACTGACCAAGAAGATTTAATGGTAATTAATAAATCTGGTATAACAATTAGAATTGGTGTTGATACTTTAAGGGTTATGGGTAGAGCTACTCAAGGAGTAAAATTAATTAGATTAAGAGATGAAGATTCTATTGCATCTGTCGCAAAAGTCTCTAAGTTTGAAACTGATGACAATGAAGAATATGAATTAAATGATGGTAATTCTTCTGAAGATGAAGTATTAAATGTAGAAGAAAAAATCTCTGATATTGATGAAAACTCTCCGAAAGAGATTGAAGAAACTGAAGAAAAAGGTGATTCAGAGGATATTTCTACAGAAAATTCAGAAGAAGATGATCAATCTAGTAATAATGATGAAGATCCACCAAATTTATTTTCTGACTTTTAAATTAAATCTTCATTATAATTTATTTACTTCATAAGTAGAAAAATAGTTTTTTTTAATATATTTTTGTTGTCCTTAAAAATATATTAAAAAGATGTCAAAACTAAATTTACTTTTATTTTCATTATTAATAACATTCTCACTTTACTCTAGTGATGATAATCAACCTATTTTATTAAATGAAGCAAGTACTAACACGTTAGATATTCCATTTGAAAAATGGCAATTATCTAATGGATTAAAGGTTTTAATACATGAAGATAAATCTGATCCACTTGTACATGTTCATGTTACTTATCATGTAGGTTCAAATAGAGAAACAGCTGGTAAATCTGGATTTGCTCATTTTTTTGAGCACATGATGTTTCAAGGATCTGAAAATGTTCCAGATGAAAAGCATTTTGAGATTATTAATAATGCTGGTGGTAATATGAATGGAAATACTACTTCTGATAGAACAGTATATTTCCAAACAGTACCCTCTAATTATCTAGAAACAGCATTATGGCTAGAAGCAGATAGAATGGGTTTTTTATTAAATGCTGTTACACCTGAAAAATTTGAAAATCAGAGAGATGCCGTAAAGAATGAAAAATATCAAAATCAAATTAGCAGACAATATGGTATGAGTTATGAAATTCTAGGCCAGAATCTTTATAAACCTTCTCATCCATATAATTGGCCTGTAATTGGATATGTTGATGATTTAGATAGAGCAGATATTAATGATTTAAAAAACTTTTTTTTAAGATGGTATGGGCCAAATAATGCTATTTTAACAATTTCAGGAGATGTAAATAGTGAAGAAGTTATTCCTTTAATACAAAAATATTTTGGATCAATTCCAAGAGGTGCTGAAGTTAGAAAACTTGGTTCAATGGTTCCTAGATTATCATCAGATATTTATACTGGTTATACTGATAATGTTTATTTACCAATGACAGATATAGTTTTTCCTACAGTTCCTAACTATCATAAAGATGAGGCACCATTAGATATGTTAGCAGCTTTAATGGGAGGGGGGAAGAAATCAATTTTTTATAAGAATTTTGTTAAATCTGAGAAGGCGATTCAAGCAAATGTAAGTCATCCATGTAGAGAATTAGCTGGTGAATTCCATTTTACAGTTTTAACTTATCCTGATTGGCAAGAAGACCAGGGTATTTATTTTAATAACATAGAAGCTGATATAAGAAATACTATTTCTGAATGGGAAGAAAAAGGATTTTCTGATGAAGATTTAGAAATGGTTAAAACTGAAATGATTAGTCAAAGTTTTGATATGAAAACATCTATATCTTCTAAAGCAACAATGATATCTAGATGGGAGTGGCTTGGGAGAGGAAGATATAATATTTCATCTGAAATTGATAGATATAAAAATGTTTCTAGAGCTGATGTAATGAGAGTATTCAACAAATACATCAAGAACAGAAAAGCTGTTATTAATCAAGTAAGACCTAAAAGTCCATTTGTTAAGGAATTAGATTCTCTTATTAGTAGAAATCCAAATGCTGAC
>MDSW01076029.1_pt1 | contig 15439 bp, 10 predicted proteins | sample 811171 | NCBI WGS metagenome assembly MDSW01 (sample SAMN05326641, study PRJNA326480) | marine metagenome | isolation source: seawater | place: Atlantic Ocean: North West | collected 2012 | reverse complement strand
TCAGGTGGCAAGCCACGGGTGGTCGCAAAGGGTTTTCGGCCGAATGGCGTGGTCCTCTGGCCGGACGAAAGCACGCTTGTCGTGACGGATAGCGTGGAGCCTCATTTGTGGACTTTTGCGATCAAGAAGGACGGATCGCTTGCGCACCGCGAAGCCTACTATCAACCCCTCGTCGTTGCCTCGGGAAAGAACCGGCCCGGTTCGGATGGCATGGCCGTCGATGACTTGGGGCGGTTGTTTGTGGCGACCTATGCCGGTTTGCAAATGTGTGACTCGACGGGGCGCCCCAGTGGTGTGATGTTAAAGCCTCAGCGAGCATTTCTGTCCAATGTGGCGTTTGGCGGTCCGGATTTCAGCTACCTGTTTGTCACGTGTGGCGACAAAGTTTATCGGCGGAAGACGAAAACCAAGGGGACACCGTATTTTCTCAGGCAGTCGAAGGGGAACTAGCTATAATTGGCTTCATGTTTGCCAGACGCCACACGTCTTCACACCTTGAACTCCCTTCTTCGCTGCTTCCAACCGTACTGGTCATTCTGTTGTTTGCCGTGAGTATGGCAAACGTACTTGCCGACCAGAAATCCATCGATCGCGAGCAGGAGGCGGTTAGCGCGCTGCGCCGATTTGCTACGAATATCCAGTTTCACCAAGATGAAACAGTACGGTTGGTGCGACTCAGCAAGTCCGGCGTTTCTGATGAGCATTTGTCGCTTCTGAAGGCATTTCACCACTTGGAATACCTGGCCGTCGTTTGTCCCCAGGTGACCGATGCTGGTATCGCCCACCTGAGCGAATTGTCTCACCTCGATACGTTGATGTTAAGCGAGAGCGGCATCACCGATTCCGGTTTAGTAATTGTCGAACGGATGAGTCGGCTGGAGCGACTCGCAGTTGACAAGACGTCTGTCGGAGATGTGGGTTTGCAGCGGATTGGTCGTGTCTCGACGCTCAAGGTGTTGTCGCTAGTCAGGACACAGGTGTCCGATGCAGGGTTAGCGCATCTGGCCGGTTTGCATGAACTCGAGTCCTTGCGTTTGGATGGTACTCGAGTGACTGGTCAAGGATTGAAACATCTTCGTCACTTGGAGAACTTGCAGTTTCTTTACCTTGATGATTGTCCAATTGAGACAGATTTGGCGATCTTGAAACAGTGGCCGAAGCTCAAGCATGTGAGTTTGAACGGCACGGGTGTCACGGCGGAGCAGCTTGCTTCGATCGTCCAGATGGAATCGTTGCAGACGCTTGAAGTGTATCGGACGGGCGTTTCGCAAGAGGGTTTGCTTCATGAGGTGAACCCGTCGTTGCGTGTTTTCGGACTTGCCTCGGAGTCGCGCGTTGCTTCTCTTGTCACAACCGGGGTGGTTGAAGTAGAGGTCCCACCGGAGCCGATTCTTAAGCCATGGCATGAGCGTTTGGAACGGGGCCAGGAAGTGCCGGATTTGCAACGGCATGTGGTGCCCTTGTTGGGGAGGCTTGGTTGTAATAGTCGCACCTGCCACGGGGCCTTTGCGGGGCAAGGTGGCTTTCGCCTGTCGATGTTCGGCTACGACTTTTTGGCCGACCATGAAAACCTCGTAGAACGCGTTGATTTAGAATCCGTTGAAACGAGTTTGCTGTTAAACAAACCGACGTCGGCAGATGAGCACGAGGGTGGCGAGCGTCTCCCGCCGGGAGGCTGGGAGCAGCGTTTGTTGCGACGCTGGATCGAAGCGGGTGCTCAGGGGATTGCTAGTGACCCACCAACGTTTGTCAGGCTCGATGTCTCGCCAGCAGAGGTTGTTGCGACTGCGCCAGAAGATCGTCGGCAGTTGCGTGTCGTTGCCGTTTGGACGGATGGGACACGTGAAGATGTCACGTCGTTAACGCGATTTGAAACTCGCGATGATGCGGTGGCCCAGGTCACTCCCGATGGCCTGGTCACCGTCGTTGGTCGGGGCGATACGCACGTGATTGCCTTCTACGATAACGGGATCGTTCCTGTGCCTGTCGTGTTGCCTATCGGTCCGTTGTCTGAGGGTGTTGCGGAACCACGCGGTAAGACGCAGATTGACCAGTTGGTTGTGCGGAAGTTAAATCAATTGGGTATCAGGCCTGCGGAGGTTGCGGATGATGCTGCGTTTTTGCGGCGTGTCAGTTTGGATTTGATTGGTACGTTACCCACCGAAAGTGAAGTGCGGGCGTTTCTCGCAGATACGACTACCGATAAACGTACTCGCAAGATCGAGGAGTTGCTGTTGCGTCCCGAGTATGTCGCTTGGTGGACGAATCTGCTTTGTGACTTGACGGGGAGTAACGCCGGGTACCTGGGGTCGACTGAAATGGCCCAGCCGGTTGCTGCGCAGTGGCGAAGTTGGATTGCGCTACGAGTGCGCGAGAATATCGGTTGGGATGAGATTGCCCGCGGGATTGTGACTGCCACCAGTCGTCGCCCGGACGAATCATACGCGGCTTACGTTGCAAAGCAGAGCAGTTATACACGGCCCAAGGATGATGGCTTTGCTGCGTTAGGCAATCCGATGCCGCACTTCTGGTATCGAGACAACATCACGCTTGCTTCCGACAAGGCTTTAGCGTTTGGTTATACCTTTATGGGGGTCCGGCTTGACTGCGCGCAATGTCACAAGCATCCATTTAACCAGTGGTCTAAAGATGACTTTGAAAAATTCACGCAGTTTTTTACTCGCATTAAGACCGGGACGGCACCTGACGCGACAGATTGGCACGGAAGCATGCGTGCCATGCTGGGTGTGCCCGATAAACTGAATACGGCCGCCTTGCGACGCCAGAGTTATCTTCGAATTGCTGCAGAGGGACGCCCCATTCCATGGAATGAAGTGTATCTCGCACCACCTGGGAAGACGCCACAAACCGGCAAATTGTTAGGTGCGGGCGAGTTGGATTTGAATGCGTATCAAGATCCGCGTAAACCCTTGTTCGAATGGTTATTGCATGAACCACAACATTATTTCGCCAAGTCGTTCGTAAACCGTGTTTGGGCACACTACTTTCACGCGGGCATCATTAACCCGCCCGATGACCTGAATCTTGCGAATCCCCCCAGTAACCAGCGGTTAATTGATTTCTTGACCGAAGCTTTTATTGCGCATGATTACGATATGAAATGGCTGCATCGCACGATTACCAGCAGCGAAACCTATCAACGTTCGTGGAAGCCGAACAAGACAAATCGTGCGGACGAACGACACTTTAGTCGCGCCGTCCTGCGCCGGTTGCCAGCAGAGGTTGTGGTGGATGCCATGATTCAAGCTACGGCCAGCGATTCAACAGTGAAAAAACTTGCCGCCGATGTCCAGACGCGAAAGATTGCTCAGCATCCGAAATCGTACCAGACACGATCGATCGACTACTCGCTTTTGGTTTTTGGCAAGCCTTTGCGGACGACTAATTGCGACTGTGAACGACAGAATGATCCAACGCTTGTGCAGGCGCTTTACCGGAGAAATGATCAGGAAACGTTGCAGCTTCTCGATCGCCAGGATGGTTGGCTGAAACAACTAGAGAAGTTGAGTGACGATGAGTTGGATGTCGGGAAACTGGTAGAAAGCGCGTATCTGCGCGTGCTGTCACGCTACCCGACGTCGGAGGAGCTGGTGATTGGTAAGGCACACGTTATGAAGCTCGAATCGAAAACGGAAGGGATGCGCGACTTGATGTGGGCACTCTTAAATACACAAGAATTCATTACGAACCACTGAAAGTTGCGGAGGGAGGTTGCGTAAGACGATGAGTATGAAATGTGTTCGATCTGCGAAGCAGCGATTCCCCCGTCGCAATCTACTGCAAGTGGGTGCAGTCAGCACACTTGGATTGACCTTTTCCAGTGTGGCCCGGGCAGCTGAGGAGCGTTTGAAGCAAGCCACGGCGGATGCCGTCATCTTTATTAACCTTGCGGGTGGACCGTCTCATCTGGACACGCTTGATATGAAGCCCGCCGCGCCGACCGAGACACGTGGTGAGTTTCAGCCGATCCAGTCTGCCATTCCTGGAGTCGTTGTCTGTGAGCACCTGCCGAAGCTTGCCAAGCAGTTGGACCGATTTGCCCTGATGCGAGGGATCAGTCATTCGGCGGGGGCCCATCCGCAGGGGCAATCGTGGTTGTCCACAGGCAATCGGCCAACGCCCGCGCTGCTTTATCCGTCCTACGGTTCGGTCGTCAGTCGCGCACTTCCAGGGCAGGTGGATTTGCCTTCGTATGTGGCGATTCCCAAAACAGAGTGGAACGCTGGCTACATGGGGGATGCGTATGCTCCGTTCAAGACGAATGCAGTTCCCACGGTGGGGAAGCCATTCCAAGTGCGGGGTGTGTCGTTGCCTGACGGCCTGACGTTGGACAAACTCAATCGACGTGAGCAACTTCTGGCGAAGGTGGATCGTACATTTCGCCAGAGCGACGCGAACAGTCCCCTATTGGCTGCGTTGGATCAATTCAGTACACAGGCGCACAGCATGATTACGTCGGATCGTGCGCAGCAGGCCTTTGACGTTGCCCGGGAACCGGATTCCATTCGTAAGCGTTTTTCGAACGACGAGCTGAATCAAGGGTTGCTATTGGCTTGTCGACTGGTCGAATACGGTGTCCGATTTATCACGGTCACGAATCCCGGTTGGGATACTCACCTGAAAAACTTTGTCGGGCATCGACGGCTGCTTGGCCCTCTGGATAATGCCTTGCCCGCCACGCTCGAGACCTTACAAGACAAAGGCTTGTTGGAGCGAACGTTGGTGGTGGCCATGGGGGAATTTGGCAGGACACCCAAGATCAACGAGAATGCTGGGCGTGACCACTATCCTCGCGTCAACTGGTGTTTGATGGCGGGAGGTGGAGTCAGCGCGGGGAACCTGGTGGGAGCGACGAACAAGGCCGGTGACGCTCCGGACGACGCGACCGAGATTGCCCTGGATGATGTGGGGGCGAGTATTTATCAGGCGCTGGGTATCGATCCTCTCGCCGAGTATCACACGCGCACGGGACGCCCTGTTATGCTGGTGCCGAAGGGGCGAGTCATCTCGCAACTCTTTGCTTGAATACAGACGGTCAGAAGACCATCCTTGAGGCTCACTCCGGGCATTCTGGATTTTTGAATGGAAGAAGCTGAGAAAATTGTTGATCGGATCCGAACAAGTCGCTTGGTCGATGCCGAGACGCTTGACAAAGCTGTCAATGCGACTCGCACTTCGCCTCAAAACGATGGTCTGTTGCGGCTACTGGTCACCCGTGGATATCTCACGCGTTGGCAGGCCAGGCAACTCAAGGCCGGCCAGTCAAAGGGGTTTTTTCTGGGGGACTATAAGCTCTTGACCCCACTGGGTGCAGGGGGCACCGGTCAGGTCTTTAAAGCGCAACATGCGCAACGCAATGAAGCCGTCGCTCTCAAAATCCTGTCGCGAAGAACGCAAATCAGTGATGCCGTCGAGCGATTTCGGCGAGAAGCGCGAGCGGCGCTGAAACTGCAGCATCCGCATATCGTGCGAACCTTCGAATTGTGTCATCAAGGCCCCATGTATTTCATTGTCATGGAATACGTGAATGGAAAGACGCTGAAGCAAAAAGTGGATACTGAGGGAAGGCTTAGTGTTGAGCAAGCGGCGCGCGTTGGGCACGATATTAGCAGCGCCTTGGAGCACGCACGATCGTTGGGGATGGTTCACCGCGACATTAAGCCGTCGAATATCATGATCGATGCGGATGGCACGTCTAAGTTGGCTGACATGGGGCTGGTTAAGTTTTTCGGACAACGCACTGAAGAATCGGCTGGTATCACACGAACGGGATTCTTTATGGGTTCCGTCGATTATTGTGCTCCGGAACAGGCTGAAGACGCGCGGGAGGCGGATGCGGCGAGTGACCTCTATTCCCTGGGCTGTACGCTTTACTTCTGCTTGACCGGTGGTCCGCCATTTACCGAGGGAACCGACGTCCAGAAGATCATGGCGCATCGTTATGAAGAGCCCATTCGAATCGATGAACTGAACCCGCAAGTGCCGGAGAACTTTGCGAATTTGATCCATCACAACCTGATGGCAAAGAAGCCCAATGAACGTTTTCCATCGCCCGAGGATGCTGCCAAAGCACTCCGCATCTGGCTGCCCGGCGGTTCTGAAGACGATTCATTTGCCGAAACCTTGGGGACACTTGCGGAGATGGAACATGGGGACAATCACCAGCTTCCAGCGAGTGGTCTGCAAGGGACCTGGCATCGGGAGCAGTCTGAGGGCATGCGTGCTTTATTGCAATCTTGGTTGGGTGCGACGACGACCACGTCGACATGGTTGCTCGTTGTGCTGGCGATTCTGATCTTTATCCTAGGGCTCGTCTGCTCACCCCTGCTGGCGGCCCTGTTTGGGACTGAATGATCCGAGTGGGTGATCTGGCTGGTGCAGGCAATGGCTGGATTTCAGGTAAAGTTCTCATTTGCCGTATGCCGTTGACTGGTCGTTGTACCCTCCATTAGGGCTCTTGCAGTTGTACAAAAGTACGGCTCGTCCGGCAGGAGAGTCACCGGATCAGGTCCCAGTTGGCTTTGCAGCGCTATTTTTGTTACGATTCGGCATCGTGAATGTGCAGCCATGCAATCGGTTGCCTCGTGAACGTAGCGATTTGGAGCCTTGCATGTCGAAAGTCCTGAACATCATTCCCGATAAATGCACGGGGTGTATGCAGTGTGAGCTTGCGTGTTCGTGGGTGCAAACAGGAACGTTTGCACCTTCTCAAAGTGTCATTCGCGTCAATGTATTTGACGAGGAGGCAAGTTACGCTCCCTACACCTGCCTGCAGTGTGACGAAGCGTGGTGCATGACGGCTTGCCCAGTAAACGCCATTGCTGTTGACGAAGGCAGCCAAGCGAAGGTTGTCATTGATCAACTGTGTATTGGTTGTCATCTATGCACGTTAGCATGTCCGTTTGGCACCGTGTTTACTCTGCCAGAAACGGATAAAGCATCCAAGTGCAACCTTTGTGGGGGAGACCCCGCGTGTTCGACGGCATGTCCGACAGACGCCATTGAGTATGTCGATGTGGACAAGACCGGCGACTGGTTTGGCAGTTGGGGTGACAAGGTAAACGACAACTATCTGCATGCCACGCAGTAGGGAAACTGTGAGTTTACGGCATGCGATCCACTGACACTTTTACCAGGAGCAACAGCATGGGCGGTTGGACTGGAAAAATCCTGCGCGTGAATCTGACGGCAGGTACCCATTCGATAGAAGATTTACGAACAGACTGGGCCCAGGAATATGTGGGTGGCCGAGGCTTGGCAGCTCGGTACCTCTATGAGGAAATGGATCCTCAGGCGGACGCCTTGGGGCCAGACAACAAGCTGATTTTTGCTACCGGTCCATTGACGGGAACACCTGTGCCTTGCGGTGCCCGCTATATGGTCGTCACGAAAGGCGCGCTGACAAACGCCATCACGACGTCAAATTCAGGTGGGCACTGGGGTCCGGAAGTTAAATTTGCTGGCTACGACTTGATCATCTTGGAAGGCAAGTCGCCAAAGCCAGTTTATCTGTACATTTACAACGACACCGTAGAGTTGCGCGACGCCTCGGAGTACTGGGGGAAAGGTGTCTTTGAAACGGAAGATGGCTTGCGTGAGGAAACCGGGCTGCCGAATCTGCGCGTGTGTTGCATCGGTCCAGCGGGTGAGAATCAGGTCAAATTTGCTTGCATCATGAATGACAAGCACCGGGCGGCCGGGCGTAGTGGTGTCGGCGCCGTCATGGGGTCCAAAAATCTTAAGGCGATTGCCGTTCGTGGAACCGGTAGCGTTGAGATTGCAGAGCCCGATGCGTTCATGAAGTCCATGTGGGAAATGCGGGCTGCTATGAAGGATAGCCCCGGACGCAAAGCGTTTGCCGAGCTTGGCACAGCGGCAACGATCGATATGACCAATGCCTTTGGTGGATTACCAACACGCAACTTTTTGCAGGGGCAATTCGAGGACGCTGAAAATCTCAATGGGAACAGCATCCGTGACACCAGGCTGGTCGCCAATAAAGCATGTTTTGCTTGCACCATTGCCTGCGGGCGTGTTTGCAGCCTGGGCGATGATCATGACAAGTACATGGTGAATATGCACCCTCGCAATTGGAAGCAGGCCGGCGAAGGTCCTGAGTACGAGAACGCTTGGTCCCTGGGTGCTGATTGTGGCATCGGTGACCTGGATGCCGTGCTGAAAGCGAATTGGTTGTGCAATGACCTGGGTATGGATCCTATCTCGATGGGGGCCACCCTGGCTGCAGCAATGGAACTGTACGAAAACGGCGTGGTGACAGACGCCATGGTCGAGATGCCCTTGAATTTTGGTTCTGCAGAAGCCCTTGTCAGGATGACCGAAGCCACGGCGTATCGCGAAGGTTTCGGAGACGCTTTGGCCGAAGGTGCGAAGCGGATGGGTGAAGCGTTGCAGAACCCTCAGGTCTTCATGGGAGTCAAAGGACAAGAGTTCCCCGCATACGATCCGCGTGGTTTCCAAGGGATGGGGGTGGCTTATGCAACATGTAACCGAGGCGCATGTCATCTGCGTGCTTGGACGCCCGGCCCTGAAACGACCGGTGTCTTTGACCCGCATCAAACGGAGGGTAAAGCCGAATGGGTGGCGAACGAGCAGAATCGGTCTACCGCGCATGACAACACCGGGATCTGTCTGTTTGTTGGTGCTGCTGATGGTGCATTGGAAACGTTTGTTCCCTGTACTGCGGCCGCTACCGGTATCCCGTATACGATTGATGACTTCGTAAAGATTGGCGAGCGAACGTGGAATATCGAACGCTTGTGGAATCTCAAGGCAGGCTTCACCAAAGCCGACGACACGCTTCCCAAGCGACTGCTGAAAGAAGCACATCGTGAGGGACCGTCCGCCGGTGTTACGGTGAATTTGGACGCCATGTTGCCAATCTATTATCAAGAACGTGGGTGGGATCCAGAAGGCGTCCCCAGCCGCGAGAAACTTGCCGAACTCGGGTTGGCGTCGCTTTAACCCAGGCCGTTGTCTTCGGCAGCGTGAAATCAACTTTTCAAACCGCAACTGAACTACCATGCATCACGTAATTATCGGCTCCGGACCGGCTGCAACCAACGCGATTGAGACGATTCGACAACTGGAGTCGGAGCCTTCGCAGATTACGCTTGTGAGCGATGAACCAGCGCACTCGCGAATGGCCCTGCCATACTGGCTATCCGGACAAGTGACGCGCGAACATACGCACACAGGTGACGCTGATTATTTCACCAAGCTGGATGTGGTCACGCGTTTTGGTGTCCGGGCGGAAAGCCTCGATGCACAAGCAAAGACGGTGACCCTTAGCGACGGTAGTTCGCTGTCCTACGACAGGCTTCTCGTCGCCACCGGGTCGTCACCGCTTGCGCCGACCATCCCAGGAGTTGATTTGCCGGGTGTGCAACCTCTCTGGTCATTGGAGCACTGCCAACGCTTGTTAGACGCGACTACCGACCTGGAAAGGCCCCGGGTTGTACTGGTGGGTGCTGGTTTCATCGGCTTCATCGTCCTGAACGCGATGCACAAGCGGGGTTGGAAATTGTCGGTTGTTGAAAGGGAATCGCAGGTATTGCCTAGGATGCTGGATGCGGGTTCCGCCGAGTTGGTACAGGCCTGGCTTCGTCGCAAGGACATCGACGTTCATACCGGTACTGCGGTGAAAGAAATCACGGCCGGTGACGGGACGACGAAACATGTCCATTTGGAAAGTGGACAGACGATTGACGCGGACATTGTGATTGTCGCGACAGGCATTAAGGCGAACCTGGAAGTCGTCGAGGGGGTAGGTCTGGACGCGGATCAGGCCATTCTCGTGAACGACCAAATGCAAACCAGCGTTACCGATATCTACGCCGCAGGGGATGTGGCGCAAGGCCCTGTGTTGGGTGATGATCGCCGCGAAGTTCACGCCATTCAACCCACCGCTGTGGACCATGGTCGCGTTGCCGGGGCAAACATGGCAGGCCAGGAAATCCACTATCCGGGTAGCCTGTCAATGAACGTCACCGATGTTTGTGGATTGCAGACAGCAAGTTACGGCGATTGGAATGATGCCAGCGCCGAAGCAATGACCATCTCGAACGCCGCCGGAAACGTTTATCGCAAACTGCTGTGGCGAGACGATCGGTTGGTCGGTGCGATTTTTGTTGGGCAATCGAATGACTTGGGGATGCTGAATGACCTGGGAATGGTCAAGGGGATCCTGCAGACCCAGACGGCACTTGGTCCGTGGAAAGCATTCCTCAAAGAGAATCCCTTTGATATCCGGCGTGCCTACATTGCCACGGGAGTGGCCAAGAAGCTTGTGAGCAGTACGCTGTTAGGTCGGCCCTCTCAAGCACGTGGCTATCGCAAAGATAATGCGAGTCCTAGCGTTCCGAAAAACAATGCACACCAGATCTTTGTTTCGACCAAGCTAGATTAAGCGGTAAAAAAACTGCAGGCCGAGCAATCTCGACCTGCAGCAAGTTGGTTTGCCAGCGAATCGGCAGCTACGAGTTTTTGACCGTGATCTTGCGCGCCTGCCGCTCGGGGATTTTCGGTACCCGAATGGACAGCACGCCGTTGCTATAGCAGGCGTCCACACTGCCTGTGTCAACGTCCTTGCCAAGTGAGAACGCGCGATGGAATTTGCCATACACGCGCTCCTTGCGATGCCACGTCTTCCCCTCCTGTTCTGCTTCGTCCTTCCTTTCACCGGTGACCAGTAACTGGCCATCCTTCACTTCAATGTCGAAGTCTTCGGATTGCATGCCGGCGATGTCCAACGAGATTTCGTAATGGTCGTCGGTCTCTGCGAGATTAGTGGCTGGCGCAAACCACTCTGTGCCGTCAACGTTTTCACTGCCGAAACGTTCAAGTAACTCAGAGAAGTCTGCGGGCAAGGCGTTGAAGAGATTCGGAATTCGGTGTCGGTATGTTAATGTGTTTTTCATGTTTTTCTCCTTGAGTTCACGGTTTACTTTTGAGAAGCGAGCCGCTCGCCTACCGTGACGACGATTGGCAATGTCCCGCACCAGAGGCAGAACGGTAGCGCAAAAAAACTGTCTGCAACGCCACCACCATGTCTCTGAAAGGAATGCAACGAAGTGCATTCGCAAGACATTCTCTTTGGGAAACCCTGTTTTCTTTTTTGCGTCGACTGCAGGGTGGGCCTGTCGACGGTAGCATCCAAGATGCAACCGTTGTGCCAAACAGCAGCTGCATCAAGTGATTTTTCTAACAGCAGAAATACTGGAGACTTAGGTGACAACACCCAGTTGCCTGTTCTGAGATGAGCTTTGCCAAATTGGCATGTTGCTCGGAGTTGGCTGGTGGAAGCTGCGGCAAATCTTCATTTGCCATTGTGGTTACGTCAGCGGAAAAAGTGTGGCTCCAAGTAATGTTACCAGGAGGCCCACAACTCCCATCAGAATGCTTAACGGAGAAATGAACCGCAGCCCTTCCCCTTCGGTCATGCCGCTCATTTTACAGATCACCCAGAAGCCACTGTCTGCCATCCAAGCGATCGGTTTCGATCCACATCCGATTGCGAGTGCGAGATAAACCGGGTGGCAGCCAAGTCTTGCTGGATCGGCGAAGGCTGCGAGAATTCCGACGGCCGTCAGCATGGCAACGGTTGCCGATCCTTGTGCTGTCCGAATGGCAGTCGTTACGAGGAAGGCAAGCGTGAGAATGATCGGGGTCGAATAGTCGCCCAGTTCCGAGATGAGCGAGGCAATGCCTGCTTCCTTCATCGTAGCGCCAAACGCCCCGCCCGCTGCCGTGATGAGAATGATGACACCACCGCTTGCCAGAGCGGCTTGGACGGACGTTGCCAATTCCTTAAACGTCGAACGTTTGACAACAACTAAGGTGATCATGGCAATCACGGCGCCTACACCAAGAGCAATGTTTTTGTTGCCAATCGTTGCCAGGAACGGATACATCGCACTTGATTTGCTTACAAATTGGAAGTTCACCAGGAACGTGAATCCAGCGATCATCACGACCGGTAGCAGAATGGGAAGGAGTGACACCAACAAGGATGGTAATTCACTTGTTGGACGATTCGCCATCTTTTCGATATCCGCCAACGAGAAGTCAGGGGATTCTCGCAATGGAACTTCAAAATACCGATTGATCAAGAGAGCGTAGAAGAGTGCGGCGGTACTGCTGCAGAGGCCGACCAGGCACCCGGCAATAATCATGGTCCCCAGATCGATATTCAGTTCTTCGGCTACTGCCAGCGGGCCGGGAGTTGGTGGCACGAGAGAATGTGCCATCGTGCCTCCGGCGACAATGGTCAAAATATAGAGCAGATAGTTCCGTCCTGTGCGGATGCGCAGGGACTTGCCCAAAGGAATCATGAGATAAAAGACCGTGTCAAAAAACACGGGAATTCCCAGCAAGAAACCACTGCAGACAAATGCCACCGGTGCCCCGCGTTCCCCGACCACATTGAGAGCGGAGCGAACAATGCGATCGGCCGCACCGCTGTCTAGCAAACACTTTCCAATGATGGCTGCCAGGGCAATCAAGATGCCAATTTTGCCACAGTATCCACCAAACGTCGTCGCCACACGTTCCCCAATCGTCTTTTTCGACGCCTTCTTGGCTTGTGCGAGATCGCGGCCGCGGATGACCCAGGTTTGTTTGTCAAACTCCACGGTTTTTTCAGGAGTAAAAACCACTTGGGATTGCAGGTTGCTATTGGGCCCCGCGATATATTTCTCGATTTCCAGCTGCGCTACCGTTTGGATACTTCCGTCCTCTCCAGCGCGTACTACTTGAAAACGTTCCCCAACGAGGGCGCCGTCCTTGGGGCCTAGGGCTAGTCGCAGACCATCTCCGGCATCGATGACCTCGATGCTGGATTGCTGCACAAGGAAGCGTTCAATTGCTTCCTGAGGCGTCAAGAGCGCGCAGGTTAAGGCGGCCAGGATCAGGGCCAGGAAGGCGTGCAAGCGAAAGACAAGGATGCCAGTGATGACGATGGCAACGCCAATGACCACAATTGCCAATGGATGCATTACTGCTCCCAACTGAATGCTTGGTCGAAGCGGGAAAACGACAAGTATAAGCGAGTCTAGATCGAAAGCTAGCAGCGCTTTGGGGGATTGGTGAGAGAAGCTATTTGACTTCGAGTGCTTTCGCGCTACTATTTCCCTGGACGCAAAGGGGCAATCATTCTGCGCGTCCGCCGTTTGCTCCATGATGGTGCTCTCGCTGTGACCTCTGTTGTCACGCTTGCCAGAGGATTTGGCGAGCCAAGTCCATTTCTCGGGCGTCCATGGAGAACCATTGGATGGAATCGATCACCTGCTATCGTATTCGCCTTATTTCTTGCGCTGTGTCTCTTGTGATCCCGATCGTCTGGGAGGAGGCGAGTTCACACGCAGCCGCCCCGGTCTCGTTTGACGTGCAGCCTGTGGTGGCTTGCCGTGATGTCGCCGTCGATGACGAGAGCACGGAGCCCACGGTGCAGCGCCTGGTGGAAGTGCCGTTTCAGGTTTCCGCGTTACTGCACGATCGCTCGAGCGTTGTGGAGTACTTCTATCGCATTGATTGTCAGGATGGCGTGGAGATTGTTGATTACTCACCGCAAACAGAACTCGCGAGTCGCTATGCGGAAAACATTGCGATCGAAGATAAGCAAGAGGACAGTCAGTCACTCGGGGTTTCGTTGAACGGCAATGTGCCCACCTTTGCCGCGGGGTCGGCTGGTGCCGATGTGGGTAACAAGCAGCAGAAAGTCGTACGTTATGCTTTGAAGCCACCTCTGGAAACGGTCACCGCCAGCGGGACTTTGAACCGCGGGCGAGGGGTTTATTTCAGGTTCCGTTTGACACCGCAGCAGACACTTGAAGGTGCCAAGCGATTTTCGTTGGTACTGCGAGTCCCAGACGGCTGGCAATCAGGCTATGTCTCACTGACATGTCAGGCGCGTTGTTTGCAGAAAACGTATCCGGGTGTGAAACCGAAAGTGTCGAACTGCGCCTCGCAACGTTTCCTGGTGACGTTACATGAGAGTGGCAATGATCGGGCAAAGCGTGCTGCGGAACGCTTTCGACTCGCCGAACAGCAACTTCGTGCGGTCTCCGTTGCAAAGCATCAGCAGGTGAAGAAGCGTGCCTACCCCAGCTTCGTGCATCGGATTGGTGCAGCAGTGGATCTGTACGAGCCGCGGATACCGCAAGACTGGTTGCCTCTGGTGATGGCAGGAAAAGTAGGGCCGCGCGATGCGATGGTGGCGGCATTTCCAAGTGAGGTGCGCGAGGCAATTCAGGAATTCTGGGAGTCGCGTTCAGCGGTGACTCGCTTGCGCGAATCAGAAATCGAAAAGTCATGACGTCGGTTTACGCCAGAAGGTCATGTACGACTTCACCGTGGACGTCCGTTAAGCGGAAACGTCTTCCCTGATAGCGATGGGTGAGTCTTTCGTGGTCGATCCCCAAGAGATGCAAGATGGTGGCTTGTAGATCGTGAACGTGAACTCCCTTGCTGGCCACGTTGTAGCCGAAAGGATCGGTTTCGCCATAACTCATGCCGCCGCGAATCCCACCTCCAGCCATCCACATGGTGTAGCACCGTGGGTGATGGTCTCGACCAAAACTATTGGCGGAAAGTTTTCCCTGGCAGTAATTGGTGCGTCCAAACTCACCGCCCCAAATGACCAACGTATCGTCGAGCAAGCCGCGACGCTTTAAGTCGGTGACGAGCGCAGCCGATGCTTGATCGGTCTCTTGGCATTGCTTGCTGATGCCTCCTTGTAGGCCCCCGTGCTGATCCCATCCCGGGTGATAGAGTTGGATGAAGCGAACCCCACGTTCAGCAAGTCGGCGGGCTTGCAGGCAATTGGCCGCGAATGTGCCGGGGTTCTTCGCATCGTCACCGTATTCTCGCAGCACATACTCAGGTTCATCTGCGAGCTGAGTGGCGTCCGGAATGGCCATTTGCATGCGATAGGAGAGTTCGTGCTGTTCAATGCGAGCTTCTACAGCGGGGCTGGATTGCTCTTCCAGCTTGATGCGATGTAATTTGGCCAAAGCATCCAGCATGCTGCGTTTGCTGTTGGTGTCAATTCCGTTGGGATTTCCGAGATACAGAACGGGGTCTTTGCCAGAGCGAAATCTTACTCCCTGGTGACGAGAGGGCAGGAAGCCGCTGCCCCAGAGTCGAGAGACAAGTGGCTGCCCACCTTTGTTCTTGGTCACCATGACAACAAACGCCGGAAGATTTTCATTTTCACTGCCGAGTCCGTAGTCAATCCAAGCTCCCATACTGGGGCGACCTGGGAATTGCGAACCGGTTTGCATGAACGTCACCGCCGGGCCGTGATTGATCGCTTCGGTATACATCGACTTGACGAAACACAGATCATCCGCGACGCGAGCTGTGTGTGGCAGGACATTGCTCAACCATGCACCGCTCTGAC
>MDSW01092178.1_pt1 | contig 15443 bp, 16 predicted proteins | sample 811171 | NCBI WGS metagenome assembly MDSW01 (sample SAMN05326641, study PRJNA326480) | marine metagenome | isolation source: seawater | place: Atlantic Ocean: North West | collected 2012 | reverse complement strand
CTGTATTTTTTTTATCCTTTCCAAAATCTAAAACTATTTCTTTTTTTTCGCTGACGCTTATCGTCACTTTTACCTCCAAACTATAAATTAAAATTACGTCGTGGTATGATATACTCTTTTTCTAAATTAGCAATACATACTAATTTTTTTCCACTTTTAACTAATATTAATTTATTCTCACTACTTATTTTATCATTAACTAATTTCGAATTTAACATCATACCATTTTTTAGTATATCTGAATATTTTTTTTCTAAAATAATTGTTTTTGTTTGATTTAACACACATTCTATTGGCATGAGTTTTTTATGTAAGTCTATTACATTTAATCTTAAAATATTTTTTAAGCTAGTTGAATTTTCTAACTTAAATATATTATCTTCAGTTCTAATAATTTCATATGCAAAACCAACAGTTCCAAGTTTCCTTGCTATATCTCTAGCTAAAGATCTGATATATGTGCCTTTACTACAAAGAACATCAAACTCACAAAAATTTTTATCAATAGGTGGTTTTGCTTCTAATTTTAAAATATTAATTTCTTTTTTTTTTAATTTTATTTTAATATTTTTTCTTGCCAGCTTGTACGCTCTCTCACCATTTACCTTAACTGCCGAAAATACAGGAGGGGTTTGATTAATTTTACCTACAAAAAATTTATTTATTATATGGTTTATATTTTCATAATTGGGCCTTTTGTTTGATCTATAAATTACATTTCCTTCTCTATCATAAGTATCAGTTTCCTCTCCCCATTTTATTATAAAAGAATATCTTTTTTTAGTATTTGTAATAAAGTTTATTGCTTTGGTTGCTTCTCCTACTGCAATAGGGAGAACACCTTGAGCTAATGGATCAAGAGTTCCCAAATGTCCTAATTTCTTAAATTGAAACCTTTTTTTCAAAGATCTTGAAACAGAAAAAGAAGTCTCACCCTTTTCTTTATAAATATTCAACCATCCATTAAATGCCTCTTGCATAATTAAAATATTTTATTTAACGTTTATTAGATCATTAATCTTATCCGCTTGTGAGAAAGAGTAATCTGCATAAAAAGAGAGCTTAGGTGAATATTTAGTTTTCAATTCTTTAGCAACTAACTTTGAAAATAAGCTTGAACTTTCATTAAGAATTTTCACTACATCTTTTTCATCTTTACCCATACAGCTTATAAAAACTTTAGCATGCCTAAGATCAGCAGTTGGCTGAACTTCAGTTATTGTAATTAAGTCTTCATCTAATCCATTTATAGAGTTTTTTTTTTGCAATAAAATATTGCACAACACAGCTCTTACATTTTCTCCTACTCTTCTTGTTCTGTTGCTAAGTATTTTCATATATACAAAAAATTAATTTTCTTCAAGTTTTCTCGGAGTGCTTTCTATCTCATAACATTCAATAGTATCATTTACTTGCAAGTCTTTGTAATCTTTAATTGATATTCCACATTCCATTCCTTGAGTTACTTCTTTAGCCTCATCACTATGCCTTTTAAGCGTTTCCAAATCACCTGAGTATATAACTATACTATCTCTCAATATTCTTATTTTACCAGCACGTTTAATTGTTCCTTCTTTAACAAAACATCCTGCTACTTTTCCTAGCTTTGATATTTTAAAAACTTTTTTAATCTCAGCGACACCTAAAAAATTTTCTTTTTCAATAGGTGGAAGTAAACCTGATAGTAAACCTCTTACTTCATCAAAAATTTCATAAATTATAGAATAATACTTAATATTTATATTATGTTGCTTAGCAACTTTTTTTGCTTGCAAATCAGACCTTACATTGAAACCAATTATGAATGCATCATTAGATGCAGCTAAAACCACATCTGTTTCTGTAATTCCTCCAACTCCTGAAAGCAAAATTTGGACATCCACTTCTTCATTACCTATTTTTTCCAATGAATTTACTATGGCTTCTTTTGATCCTAATGCATCTGCTTTTACTATTACATTAAGTATTTTCTTTTCTCCACTTTTTATATTTTTCAAAATATTTTCCATCGAATTTGCTCTAGAAAGAATTGTTGTTTTTTCTTTCTGTATGAGTGACTGTCTGTATTCACTAACTTCTCTAGCCCTAGACTCATTTTCTACTACAATGATATCATCTCCAGCCAGAGGAACATCATTTAGTCCTAGTATTTCCGAAGGCTCTGAAGGACTTAAGCTATTTAATGCATCACCTTTTTCATTTATAATAGCTCTTATTTTTCCCCACTGAGATCCAGCTACTACTATGTCTCCTTTTTTAAGAACTCCCCTTTGCTGTACTATAGACGCAACAACTCCTCTACCTTGCTCTCTCTTAGCTTCTATTATAGTACCTTCGCCTCTTTGTGACAAACTAGCCTTTGTTTCAATAACTTCTGATAAAATAATAATATTTTCTATTAGCACCTCTAAATTAGTTTTATTTAAAGCTGAAACTTCGACAGAAGGTACATCTCCTCCCAAACTTTCTACCAGAACATCGTACTTTAAAAGTTCATTCTTAACTTTATTTGAGTCAGCGCCCTGACTATCTATCTTATTAATAGCAACAATTAAAGGAACATTAGCAGCTTTAGCATGTTTTATTGCTTCTTCAGTTTGTGGCATTACGCCATCATCAGCAGCTACCACTAACACTACAATATCTGTAAGTTTGGCTCCCCTAGCTCTCATTGAACTAAAGGCTGCATGTCCAGGAGTGTCAATAAAAGTTACTTTTTTTTTATCTTTTGTTGTTACTTGATAAGCTCCGATATGTTGAGTAATTCCCCCATGCTCCTTAGCAACAACATCTGTATTACGAATAGCATCTAATAGAGTAGTTTTTCCATGATCTACATGGCCCATGACTGTAACTATTGGTGGTCTAGAAACTGCATCTTTTTTATTTTCCTTAGAAACATTTAAACCTATTTCAATATCTGACTCTGATACCCTTTTAGTTTTGTGTCCAAATTCTAAAACTACTAATTCCGCAGTTTCTGAATCTATGGTTTGAGTTGCTGTTGCAGCAATGTCATTTTTTATTAAAACCTTAATCACTTCTGATACTCGTGCTGCCATTCTATTAGCTAATTCCTGAACAGTTATAAATTCAGGAATAATTACTTCTCTTACAATAGGCTTATTGCTATTTTCACTAGTAGTTTTTTCTTCTAAAGATTTTTTTTCTTTTTCTCTTGCCCTTCTTATTGATGCAAGACTTCTTTGTCTTTCTTCATCTTCATAAGCTTGTTGCACAGTCATTTTACCTGTTTGTCTTCGTGCATTTCCTTTTCCTAGGGATAGTTGTTTTTTTAAATCTGCTCTTTGTTTTTTTGAGCTAGGTTTTTTACTTGCATCTTCTCTCTTAGAATCACTATCTGGTGCAGAGGGAACTCTTTCTAAGTTATTAGTTTGAAACTTATTATTTTGAGGAAGATTTTTTGAAGTTTCTGTATTTTTAACTTTCTGGTCCGGATACTTTTTATTTCTAAATTCTTCTTCTTGACGAGAAGAAATTTTATTTTCTCTGTCTATTTTATTAGAATGTGCGGCCTCTTTTATTTTTTCTAATTTATCTTTACTTGAGCTATCTTCAGTTGAATCAGGCTTAATAGTATTGTTAGTTTCTACTAGGGGTTTGTTTTCAGTATTTAAAGTGATGTTTTCTTTTGCTGTCTCATTTTTAGGGCTATTATTTTTGGAAAAGGTTCTTACTTTTTTTACCTCCACTGCGACAGATTTTACTCTTCCATGACTAAAAGACTGTTTAACCGTCCCACTACCAACTGTTTTTCTCAGCTCTAGCTTATTTTTATTAATCAGACCTAATTTCTTTTTATCCACCAGTAAATTCCTAATTAATGAATTACTCTTTAAACCAATCTTCTCTAGCTTTCATAATAATTTTATCAGCCTCTTCATTATTATCAAACTTTCCTTCTAATATTTCTAATAATTCGTCAGAAGAGAGGTCTGCTAAATCATTCTTGGTTTTTATATTGTTTTTTCCTAAAATAACTAACATTTCCGGATCTAATCCCTCTATGTCTTTAATTTCATCACTGACCCCTAACTTAACTCTCTCTTTTTCATATTCTTCTTCTTTTTCTTCCAAATACACCAAAGCTCTTTCTTTTAGCTCTTTAGCTAAATTTTCATCAAAGCCTTCGATTGATTGCAATTCTTCTAAAGGAACATAAGCTACTGCTTCTATACTTTTAAAGCCTTCGTTAACTAAAAGATGAGCTATAACATCATCTATTACTAAAGCTTCTATTAATACCTGAGTTTCTTTTTTTAACTCTGATTGCCTTCTTTCAGATTCTGCACCTTCAGTTAAGATAGTAATCTCCCATTTAGAAACTTGTGATGCAAGCCTAACGTTCTGTCCTTTTCTACCTATAGCTAAGCTCAGCTGATCATCAGGCACAATAACTTCTACTCTATTATTTTCTTCATCAAGCACTACTTTGGTTACTTCTGCTGGAGATAGTGTATTTACTATAAATGAAGCTGCGTCTTCAGACCACGTAATTATATCTATTTTTTCTCCTTGCAGTTCATTTACTATTGCTTGGACTCTACTTCCTCTCATCCCAACACATGCTCCTACTGGATCAATTGTTTTATCATTAGATAAAACAGTAATTTTAGCTCTACTTCCTGGATCTCTTGCCACAGAAATAATTTTTATTATTCCATCATAAATTTCTGGCACTTCTTGAGAAAAAAGAGCTGCCATAAACTCATTACAAGTTCTGGATAGATAAATTTGAGGTCCATTTAAATCTTTTTTTACCGAAGTAATATAAGCTCTAACTCTATCTCCAGGCCTAAAAGTTTCTCTTGCAATAGTATCATCCTTTCGCATATATGCTTCAGCTTTTCCTAAATCTAAAAATACATTCCCATATTCAACCCTCTTTACAACCCCATTAATAATTTGACCTTGTTTATCTTGGTATTCAATAAACTGTCTCTCTTTATCTGCCTCTTTTACTCTCTGAACTATAACTTGCTTAGCAGTTTGGGCAGCGACCCTACCAAAATCAATAGGAGGCAAAGGGTCATAAATAGTATCACCTAACTTGGCATTCTTATCGAAAACCTGTCCTTGATCTAATGATATTTGTATAGAAGAATCTTCTATATCTTCAACTACATGAAGAACTCTATTAATTTTTATTTCACCTGTTTTTTCATCTATGGACGCTTTAACTTCAAGATCTTGCCCATATTTTTTTTTTGCTACAGATTGAATAGCTTGCTCCATTGCTTCTATAACAATACTTTGTTCAATAGACTTGTCTCTAGCTACTGCTTCCGCTATTTGTAGAAGTTCTGGCCTAACTACTGACAATTCCTCTTTTTCACTCATAAGCTCCTCTTAAATTCATAGTATATATAATAATGGTAAAAGCAAAAAAAATTATGAAGAAACATCTTCCTAACAAAAAAAACCTCATTTGTTGAATAAGTAAAGTTGGTAGCTTTACACATTATAGATTTAGATATTATAAGAAATTTTTATAATATATCTACTTTTTTTTTAACAACTAAATACTTTGGAGCAATCCCTTTTTTTAAAGATTTTTTTGCGTATTTCGTTTCACAGAGAAAATTCGGAATTTCATTAAAATTTCTTTTATTTACAATTATAAAACTTTCTTTTCTTTTAAGGAAGAAACTTTTTACCTCTAAAAAATAATCATCTATGTCTGTTCCAAAATAAACTTCTCCGTTTTTATTTAGTGAGTTTAAAAACAAATTTATATTTAATTTATTAAATAATCTTCTTTTTTTGTGCCTTCTTTTTACCCAAGGGTCAGGGAATAATAAGATAATTTTTGAAAAAAAATTGTTAGGCAAGAGAGCTAATAAAACCCTAACATCTCTATCAAAAATTTTAACCCTATCATAATCTCTTTCTTCTAGCATTGATAAAAAATTAGCAATTCCATTTAAAAATGGTTCACATCCTACAAATATTTCTTCCTTATTATTTGAAATCATATATTTAAGATTGTCTCCCATTCCAAAACCAGCTTCTAAAATAAAATCTTTTTTAAGACAAAAATTATTTTGAATAAATCTCTTGATATCTGTATTTTTAAATTTAACTTTTGGTAAAATTTCTTTTATAAACCTTAACTTTGATTCGCTAATCTTATAGCATACTCTTCTACCATAATAATTATATTGATTTTTTTTTAAAATAATTTTTTGATTTCTTCCACTTTATCTAATTTTTCCCAAGGAAAAAAGTTTTCTCCTTCGTCTTCTCTGCCAAAATGCCCAAAATATGATGTTTTTTGATAAATAGGTCTAGCCAAATTTAACATCTCTCTTATGCCAGCTGGTTTTAGCTCAAATACTTTTTTAATTACATCTATAATTTTTTTATTTTCTATTTGCGAGGTTTCATGAGTGTCTAAAAAAATAGAAACAGGATCAGCGACTCCTATAACATAAGCTAGTTGTAGTGTGCATTTTTTAGCAACGCCAGCAGCCACAAGATTCTTGGCTATGTAACGAGCTACGTAAGCTCCTGACCTGTCAACTTTAGACGGGTCTTTTCCTGAGAATGCTCCACCTCCATGTGGACATACTCCTCCATAAGTATCTACTATTATTTTTCTTCCTGTGAGACCTGCATCACCATGAGGACCCCCTATTTCAAACCTTCCAGTAGGATTTATAAAAATATTTTCGTCAGGACACTTCCATCCCTCAGGTATAATATTGTTTACTATAGGTAAAACAATTTGTTTGACCTCTTCAGTTTTGTAAGAATTAAGATGTTGTATCGATAGCACTATTGAATGAACGCCTATTGGTTTATTTCCTTCATAAACAATTGAAAATTGTGATTTAGCATCAGGACCCAATCCCACTATTTCAGACTTAAGTCTTTTCTTTCTAATAGTCTTTAGCAGCTGATGACTTAGTTGTATTGGCAAAGGCATAAGAGCTTCTGTTTCATCTGTTGCGTAACCGAACATAATTCCTTGATCCCCAGCACCCTCTTCATTTTTACCTACTGCATCAACGCCCATACTTATATCTGGAGATTGCGCATGTAGATTAATATCAATATCAACATTATTCCAATGAAAAGTACTTTGTTCATAACCAATGGACTTGATAGCAGCTCTAGTAATTTCATCAATATGATTTTTATTAATATTTACCAAATCACCATCTCCTCTAACTTCTCCCGCTATGAATACTTTATTTGTTGTAACCATAGTTTCACAAGCTACTCTGGCAAGTTCTGGATTTTTACAGTTTTCTAAATAGTAATCAACTACTGCATCAGAAATTTGATCACAAATCTTGTCAGGATGACCTTCAGAAACACTTTCACTAGTGAATATAAACTTGCTCATAAGACTAATCTCTTTTATTTTTGTTATAAAAAAATGAAATACATATTAGTAAGAATAATGTCAACATAATTAAATAAAACAAAGACTCCCTATAAATACTATACACGGTTTTTTTTGCTTTTAAATTTAATTTGTAATCTATTACTCCCTCTTTTTCTAAATCTAATTTAGCTACAATATTGCCAGCTGGCCCTATTATGCCAGATATACCTGTATTAGCTGATCTTATTAATGTGAGACCTTCCATAACAGCTCTTATTCTGGCAAGAGCGAAGTGTTGGTATGGACCTGATGAGTTTCTGTACCAAGCGTCATTAGTAATATTGATTATTAAATGATATTCACCTGAAATACTATTAGAAAGTTTAGGGAAAATAACTTCATAACAAATTAGTGGTAATATATTTATTCTTGAAGAAAGCTTTAAAAAATTAGCTTTCTTCCCTTTAGTAAAGTCTAAACTTCCAGATGTTAATTTATCTAGGCTTAAACTCTTTTTAAAAGGAACAAACTCTCCAAAAGGAACTAGCTTAAGTTTGTCATGAAATGAAACACTTGTATGATTATTTTTAATTAAATACATTGAATTAAATATATTTATATCTTGACCTTTTGCTTCAGTCCTTATCGCTCCTAGAACTAGGTTGTTAGTATGATTTAGACCAAAATTTTTTTGATGGATTTTTTTTTTTAACTTCATTGCATCAAAATTTATTGAAGTTTCTGGTAATATTATTAAATCAAAATTTCTATTACTATCGCTATTTATTAGAGAAGTTAATTTTTCATAATTAGCTTTTAACTTATTTTTATTCCATTTATCTTCTTGTTTTATATTTGGCTGAACAATTCTTAAAAAGAGAGAGTCAATAATACTCTCTTTAGGAATTATAATTTTAGGTAAAAATAAAATAAAAAATATAAAAGGAAATATAAATAATAATGCTTTTTTAAAACTAAAAAAAATATAATAAAAAGATATTATCAGTGAGTAAGTTATCAGACAATAACCCCAAACACCAAGTATAGAAAATGGATAAAGAGTGGCACTACTAAATGACCATAAAGTAGAAATTGGAGTCCATGGAAACCCCCATAGAACATTTCCTTTTAACCAATCTAATAGAGAAAAAATAAAAACAAAAAATAAACCAAAGTTTAAGCTTTTATAATTCTTAAAATATTTAAATAAAAAATAAAAAGCTAAGGCTACAAAGATAGAAAGAAAAGATGATAACAATAAAACTGCAAGCCCCCCTGCTATATAGCCTCCTGCATTTGCTGTTTTAAAAGATATGGCGATCCAATAGAGAAGACCTAAATGGTTTCCTAAACTAAATAAGAAAGTATAAAACAAGACACCTCTTGTTGTATTCTGATTTAATGTAAAGAAATAAATAACTATTAAATAAGAAAGTATGGTTATAGGAAAAAAATTAAAAGGAGAAAAACCAATACTAGCTAGCAATCCTAAAAAAAATAGAAAAGAACCTAAATATTTACTTTCAAAAAGAAATATTATTTTATTTTTCAATTATGTTTTCGCTCCTGGAAACGAGAACTTTATTTATTCTTCTATTATCGGCTTCTAAAATCTTAAAATTCAACCCTAACTTTGGATCAGGTATTACTTCATTCACGTTAGGAATTTTTCCACTTATTGTAAAAATTAATCCTCCAACTGTATCTACTTCTTTATATGTATCAATCTGAGAAAGGTTTAAACCTAATGCTCTTTCTAAGTCAGAAGTCAAAGCTCTAGCATTAACTAAAAAAGCTCCATTATCTAGACTAGTTACCATGGGACCCTGTTTAGAATCATGCTCATCTTCAATTTCTCCTACTATCTCTTCTACTAGATCTTCAATAGTAACTAAACCATCCGTACCTCCATGCTCATCAACAATTATTGCTAAATGAGTCCTTGTAGCTCTCATTTGTCCTAACAAATCATTAACTAACATAGAAGGCGAAGCAAAAAGTACATTTCTCCTAATCTTATCAATTGAAAATACTTCGTTTTTCTTCCAAAAATTTAATAAATCTTTTACATGTATCATACCAACTATATTATCTAACTGTTCACTGTAAATGGGCATTCTACTATGTGAAGCTTTTAAAAAAAGATTTAATGTGCTATCTAAACTAGAGCTTGCGGGTAAAGCTACAATGTCAGCCCTAGGAACCATTATATCAACAACCTGGATATTGCCTAACTTTAATAGGTTTCCTAGCATATTAGTTTGGTCACTTGAAAGAGAGTTATTAGCTTTCAGCCCTTCAACTAATTCATATGGTTTTGGTTCAAATTTAAAGAGTTTTTTTAGGTATTCTAAGATACTCTTCATATTAGCCTATAATTTTTATAAGGATTTAATATATTCAGAATTTTTAAAATTCTAATTTCTTCAGTTTGCATAACCTTTTCACTTATTTTATTATTATGTGAGTATCCTTTCAAATGCAAAATACCGTGAATCAACAAATGTGACATATGATTGATAAACAGTAATTTTCCAAAAGTAGCCTCTTTTTTTAGTGTTTGGTAACCCAAAATAATATCTCCTAAATAATGTTTTTGAAAATTAGAAACTGGATTAGTTTCTTTGTTAGAAAAACTTAATACATTTGTAGGTTTATTCCTTCCTTTCCATTTGTAATTTAGATATTGTACATATTTATCATTAGAAAGAATTATAGATACTCCATATTTTTGCAGCCTACAAGCATTTAGCACCTTTCTAGTCATACTGATTGCACTACTATTCCACCTAGGTTCTTGTAAATTAATAATAATATTAGAGTTAAAATTTATCAATCTCATTACTCTTGATCAGAAAAAATATTTTTTTGTCTATAATTTTTTACTATTGCATTGACTATAGGGTGTCTAACTACATCATTATCATCAAATTTTATATGACTTACTCCAGCAATAGAATTAGTAACTTCTAAAGCCTCATATAAACCTGAACTTCCTTTTGTTGGCAAATCAACTTGAGTTAAGTCTCCTGTTACCACCATCTTTGACTCTTTTCCTAACCTAGTTAAAAACATCTTCATTTGCATAGGTGTAGTATTTTGGGCCTCATCAAGGATTATATATGAATATGACAGAGTTCTCCCTCTCATAAAAGCTAAAGGCGCTATTTCAATTTTTTCTCTTTCAATAAGTTTAGTAATTTTATCTTTATACATACAATCTTCTAAAGCGTCATATAATGGCCTTAGATAAGGATCTATTTTTTCTTTTAAGTCACCAGGTAAAAACCCTAGTTGTTCTCCTGCCTCTACTGCAGGCCTTGATAAAATAATTTTATCTATGTTACCTTTGCTAATTTCTTCTACTGCATCGGCAACAGCCAAATAGGTTTTACCAGTTCCAGCAGGTCCTACTCCGAAAGTCATTGTATTTCCTTTAAGTGCTTTAATGAAATTAGCCTGCGCAATACTTCTAGCTATAATTTTCTTTTTGGGTGTATTTATCACTACTTTTTTTATTTCATTATTATTTAATGATGATAGTCTAATTGCATTTTCTACTTCATCATTGTCAATAATTTTTTTTTCTCTAATAACTTCTATCAAACTTGATAAGATATTTTTAGCTCTTGTGGCTTGTTTTCCTTCAATTATAAGAATATTTCCCCGAGCATTAATTTTTAAATTTAGGGATTTCTCAATATATTTAATATTTTTATCGCTTTCACCAAAAAGAGGAATTGCGATAGTATTATCGTCCACATCAAATATAATTTGATTGTTACTAGCTGTTTTTATATTAATTCTCCCATAAGACAATTATCAAATGCACTATTTATTTTTAACTTTACCTTACCTTTGATTTCACTTTTATTGCTTTCAAAAATTGTAGTTTGCATCCATTTAGTTACTCCTCTGAATTGATTATCTTTTTTTCCTTTCCCCTTTAATAAAACGTCAACTTCTTTACCTATAAAACCACTATTAAAAGACTTTTTTTGATTTTTTAATAAATTTTGTAGCTCTTGCAATCTTTCATTTTTCTCTTCCTCAGATAACGAACAATTAATTCTATTGGCCTTAGTCCCAATTCTTTTACTATATTTAAACGAGTAAGCGTGAGCAAATTTAACTTCATTAACAAGCCTTAAAGTATTTTTAAAGTCTTTTTTTGTTTCACCAGGAAAACCAACAATAAAATCAGAAGAAAGTGCTATATTAGGTACTTTTTTTCTTATTTTTTCTATAATATTCAAATACTCTTTTACTGTATATTTTCTGTTCATGTTTTTTAAAATTATATCTGACCCAGATTGTACAGGTAAATGAAGGTACGGATTAAGTTTTTTACTAGATGCGTGAAGATCAATTAATTCTTGGTCCATGTCTTTAGGGTGTGAAGTAGTGTAACTAATCCTGTCTAATTTTTTAATTTTTTCTAATTCTAATATTAATTTAGTTAAGTTTATCTGAATATTGTTTTTATCTTTTCCATGGTATGCATTTACATTTTGTCCCAATAGAATTATTTCTTTACATCCTTTTTGACTCAGAGACTCGGCCTCTTTCACTATATCCTCTAAAGATCTAGAGTATTCTGCTCCTCTTGTAAAAGGAACAACACAAAAACTACAAAATTTATCACATCCTTCTTGTATGGTTATGAAGGATGATATAAGAGCATTATTTCTTTTCCACCCCAGTTTCGCAAACTTTTCTTCTTCGTCAAAATCTAAAAATATTTTTTTATCACTGAATTTGTTTGATAAAATACTTGGAAGGGTTTGGTACATTTGCGGACCTATTATTGCATCTATAATTGGTTGTCTCTGCAACATGGCTTTTCCTTCTGCTTGAGCTACACAACCAGCAATTATTATTTTAAGGTTTTTGTTTTTATTTTTTAAATCTGTAAATTTTCCAATTTCTGAATAAACTTTCTCCGCTGCTTTTTCTCTAATATGGCAAGTATTTAATAATATTGCATCAGCTTTATCTGGGACAGAAACTAAGTTATGCGTTTTATTGAGGGAATCTGACATTCTTTCACTGTCATAAACATTCATTTGGCAACCAAAAGTTTTTATATAGATATTTTTTTTCAAATTAATTTTATAATTTTAGTTTAGTTTACTATCTTTTATTAAGTTTATACCTTCAATTACTTGCTTCCTACTGCTTTCAGACAAAACTTTTCTGTTTATTCTATTTGAAGAATTAATAGGATGGAAAACTAGGCTTGCTCTAACAGAGCTAAAACTTAAAAGTCTTCCTAAGTGCGAAATCATATCCATACCACCATACCACGCTATAGTGGGCCTTAATCTATTATCAAGTGGCATATTATTAATATGTGTATAACAAAGTGAAAAATTTTGCAATCCTAATGTAGGATTATCTTCAAATACCTTAAACAGGCTTGTTCTAAACTTTAGTATCTTTTTACCATTATTAGTAGTACCTTCTGGGAAAATTATAGTAGCAAACTGTCCACTCAAACTCCTTGATACTTTTTTTAAACTTTCTAAAGTTCTAAGGTTTCTTCTATCAATAAATATGGAGCTTTGCAACTTTGCTAAAAATCCAAAGAAGAGCCAACCTCTTATTTCAGACTTAGCAACAAAACATGCAGGTAATATAGATCCTAAAATAATGATATCTAAGTATGAAGAATGGTTTCCTACTAAAATTAATGGCTTATGATTGCTTGGTTTTCCCTTTAAAGATAATTTAATACCCAAAATTCTCAATAAAAATTTATGAAATAAAACAGGCAATGTAAACCTTAGTTTACTTCTTACTAGAATGAAAATTAATTGGAATGGTAGTAAAAGTAAAATCCACACCAATACTATTAAAACTTTAAAAAATAATAACAATTCTGTACTTTAAAAATTATTTTCTATCATAATGAAGCTTGTATCTGCTCGCAATTTTTTTTGTAGGCAAAACTATACAAACGTCAGTTGTATTAAAGTCATAATCTATGACAGCTCCATCACCAACAAATGCTCCTAATCTAATATATCCTTTAATTAAAGGGGGTATAGATGACAAGAAGTCTTTAAAAGAAACTTTTTGAAGGCTTTCATGTTTCATATTGATATATCTATCTTTTAAAGCTTTAGGTCTAATATCTTGCGGAGCAAGGTAGTTTCTGTATAAGTAGTTGAAAGGATTTTTATGAACAATAGGTTTTATGCCAGGAAAAGATGCACACCCAAACATTATATCTATTTCATACTTAAGAACATACTGTGCTATAAAAGACCAAAGTAATTGCATTGTAGTGCCTGTTCTATACTCTTTAGCGACACAACTTCTTCCCAACTCTAAAATATTTCCTTCATAATTGAGGAGAGGACTAATATCATATTCATTTGAAGTATAGAAGACTTTTGCTTGATTTTCTTGAACACCTCTATTTAATCTGTAAGTTCCTATAACCTTATCATTAATAGAGCCTTTAATATTGTTATCAAAAACTAATATATGATCAAAATAATGATCAAAATCATCAATATCTCTTTTAATCTTAGTTTGCTTTATATCAGCCTTAGCTTTCATTTCTTCATAAAATATTTTATACCTGAGTGCTTGAGCAGCATCAATCTCTAGACTATTTTCTGCTAATTTAACTTCTAATGAACCCGATTTAAGATTCAAAGGTAAAGTATTAATATTTTCTGCTACTGCCATAAGAACTCTCTTTTAATTACTCTTAATTTTTTTTCCAAATAATTCCATTTTATGATCAACTAGATTGTAACCCAACTTTTTGGCAACTTTTTTTTGTAAATCTTCTATTTCTTCATCTACAAACTCTATTATGTCTCCAGTTTCAACATCAATTAAATGATCATGATGGGAGTCTGTTAACTCCTCATACCTAGCTCTTTTACCTCCAAGATCTATCCTATTAAGAACATTGTTTTCCTCAAATAATTTAATGGTTCTGTAAACAGTAGCCAAGCTAATTCTATTATCAATTTTATTAGCTCTCATAAATACTTCATTAGCATCGGGATGATCGCTTGATTCAGTAATAACTTTAGCAATAATTTTTCTCTGATGTGTTAGCTTAATTCCTTTTTCTAAAAATGATTCTTCTATTCTAGAAATTTGTTTATTTTTTCCAATCATTTTATTATATTTATAACATATTATTGTAGTATAATTAATAGAAAATTTTAAAAAAAAAATGTTTTTAGATTTAACTAAAGATAAGTGTCCCATTACCTTCGTAAAAACAAAAATTGCATTAGAAAAATTAAAAAAAAAAGAAAAACTTGCAGTTAGAATTAATGAAGGGGAAGATTTAGATAATATGCCAGAAAGTTTAAAAGAAATTGGCTATAAGATAATAGAAAAAAGAAAATTGAAAAAAAATGTAGCTGAAATAATTATAAAGCATATTTAATCAAACAATTTAGTCATAATATATGCATCTGTAAATCCATTAGAGGTTTTATAGTAATTTTTTCTATCTCCTGATATAAAAAAACCAAATTTCTTATACATTTTTATAGCTGGGAAATTTTTTTTTGAAACCTCTAAAAAAATTCCTTTTATTTTATTTTTTTTAGCTTTAATTAAAAAATTGCTTAATAATTCAGAAGCTATACCTTTTCTTCTATTTTTTTTGTTAGTTGCTAACGACAAAACTTCATATTCATCTGAAATTTTTCTTGCTATCAAATATCCTTCTGAAGGTATTCTAGAGGAAAAAAAAAATACATTTGTCCTTGAAAAAAAGCTATCAAAAAACTCCTTGCTCCATTTATCAACCTCGTTTTCATTAACTAATAAATAATTTTTATATATTTTATTAATCGTATTTTTTTGCATAATGTTCTTTTATGTATATAGGTTCCGGTTCTTGAAAATTATAAGATTTAAGGTTTTCTTTTATTTTTTTTATCATATTTTTTATACCTGATCGATCTGGTAGACAAAAATAATAGTTTTTAATTTTGAAAGTATTTAAAAAACTTCCTGCAATTATATTATTAGATATTTTTCCTTGTAACTCTTTTTTTGTTATAAGATAGTTTTTCTTTTCTGACTGATAGTCATTAAATATTTTTTT
>MDSW01191725.1_pt1 | contig 15448 bp, 14 predicted proteins | sample 811171 | NCBI WGS metagenome assembly MDSW01 (sample SAMN05326641, study PRJNA326480) | marine metagenome | isolation source: seawater | place: Atlantic Ocean: North West | collected 2012 | reverse complement strand
TTTATAGAAAATATCATATCTTGTACACAGGAAATATTCGAATTTAAAAATACTATTTTGAAATGAAAATAACAGGTTCTTTGTTAAAAATGAAATCGGAAATTTCACAACCTATCAAGTATTACTTGCCCATAGGTAGTGAAAGTGTTGAAATGAATTCACTGATAAATAAGCCCGTTAGATTTACTTTTGAAAATCAAATTTTTTGTACCAATTGTGGTTCTAAGACTTACAAATCATTTAATCAAGGTCTGTGCTATCCATGTTTTCAGTCATCTCCATTAGCATCAGAATGTATCATACACCCAGAAAAGTGTCAAGCACATTTGGGAATTGGTAGGGATATGGAATGGGAAAAGAAATACCATTTAACTCCTCAAATCGTATACCTTGCCTTAACAGCTAATGCCAAAGTAGGTATCACTAGAAAGCCTCAAATCCCAACACGTTGGATTGACCAAGGTGCTGTGCAAACTATCATATTGGCAGAAACGCCAAATCGTTATTTAGCAGGTGTTATTGAGGTAACATTAAAGGATTTTATCGACGACAAAACGCATTGGCAAAAAATGTTAAAAAATGAAATCAATACAAGTGTTGACTTAATCACACTTAAAGAAGAAATGAAAAGTTTTTTACCTTCAGAATTAAAACAATATGTAGTAAATGATTCTCAATTAATAGATTTGAATTATCCTGTTCTTGAATATCCTAAAAAAGTAAAGAGTATGAGCTTTGATAAGCTAAGCGTAGTAGAAGGAACTTTGACAGGTATTAAAGGTCAATATTTAATGTTTGATTATTTGAAAGTCTTAAATATTAGAAAACATCAAGGCTATGTAGTAAGTATTGAATATTAAATCTCGATTTCTTCACCAACTTCGAGCTTAAATCTTTTTCTTATTAAATTTATTACAATGTAGAGAATAGGTGTATCAATTAATGCCATTATTACTTTAAACACAAATCCATTCAATAATAAGACCCAAAATTTATCCCAAGCAATACCACCAGCTAAACATAATAGTACTAAGACTGTTGCAGTGTCAACAAGTTGTGAACTAAATGTAGAAGCATTATTTCTTAACCATAAGTGTTTGCCATTTGTTAGTTTTTTCCAAAAATGAAATATTCTAATGTCAATAAATTGAGCTAGTAGATAAGCTAACATAGATGCGCCAACTGCTATGCCTGTCAATCCAAAAACATTGGAAAAAGTTGCATCATTAATTGGTGACCATTCAGTTGCTGTTACGTTATTTGCAACCATGACGATACCAAGAACAAAAATACTAGCAAATAAGCCTGATAAAACTACAGAGTTAGCTTTCTTTCTGCCATATATTTCAGAAATTATATCCGTCACTAAAAAGGTGATGGGATAGGGAATGATACCTGCAGATATCTCAAAGGTATAAATGCCTAATGGAGTCCAAGTAAAAAATTTTTGAAAAATAAGATTACAGCATACTAGGGCGGCAATAAAAAGACCGCTTAGTATCAGGAAAAGTGATTGTGCCTTAGATTTCAAATAAGAATGTTTGATTAGTGAATTTCAAATTGATGAGGCATTCGCATTTGTATTTTTTCCATATTCATCAATTCATTGAATTTTTTATAGTATGGATATGTCTTGCCAAGTTCATTTTTGATTATACTACTTTTAACCTTACCACCTAAATCTTCAAGGATTTTTTCAAAAGGATTTTTCTCGATTGGTAATTTAGTGACTCTGAATGATTCTAGCTTAGCCATATCTGCAGCAATAGTAATAGCATCTTCCATGCCTCCTAAAACGTCTACTAATCCTAAATCAACAGCATCTTTACCTGTCCATACTCTACCTTGACCAATAGAGTCAACTTCTTCCTTTGTAATATTCCTTCCCTCTGCAACGTGCGTAATAAACTTATCATAAATCATCTCTACCTGATTTTGAATGATAGCTCTTTCGGACTCATTTAATGAACGTGTTGGTGAGGCTAAGTCAGCATACTGATTGGTTTTTACTCTGTCTGTAGTAATACCTAACTTATTTTTCATCATTTTTTCAAGATTCATCAAGACACCAAATACACCAATAGAGCCGGTAATAGTTGTGGGATTGGCAACTATGGTATCAGCCTTACATGCTATGTAGTAGCCCCCAGAAGCTGCAACATCTCCCATAGATACGACAACTGGCTTTACTTCTTTAGCTAACTCCATTTCTCTGAGAATAGTTTCAGATGCCAAGGCACTACCGCCAGGGGAATTAACTCTTAACACAATGGCTTTAATTTTTTTGTCTTTTCTAGCTTTACGAATAGCTTTAGAGGTTGTTTCTGAGCCAATATTTTCATTATCTCCTTCACCACTATTGATAGCACCTTGTGCAAAAATAATAGCTATCTTATCTTTTGAGAACTTTTTCTTTTTGCTAGCTGGTACATTAGCGTATTCTTTGATTGATATTTTTTCAATTTTTTTGTCATTTTCAAGATTTAATTTTTTTCTCAATGAATCATCAACTTGATCTTGATATTGTAAGGCATCAGCTAATTTGTAGTCAACAGCATCTTCTGCAGATTGTACCAAGAAATTTTCTGCAATATTATTTAACTCTTCATCAGACAAATTTCGACCATCAGAAACCCCTAATTTTACATCTTCCCATATTGAACTGATAAAGCGTTGAACTTGCTCTCTATTAGAATTGCTCATCTTGTCAAGTATAAATGGCTCGACTGCACTTTTGAATTTTCCGTGTCGTATAATTTGCGGTTCTACTTCCAATTTTTCTAGGGCATCTTTGAAAAACATACCCTCGTAGCTAATTCCTTTGAATTCTAAAAAGCCCTCAGGATGAAGATAAATTTTATCTGAAATAGAAGAAACATAAAATGCTTTTTGAGAATATACTTCACTATATGATATAATAAATTTATCTGTAGAGTCTTTAAACTCTTGTAGCTTGTCACGAATTTCTTCTAATGTTGCCATGCTGGCGTTGACCATATCTATATTCAAATAAATCCCATTAATATTGTCATCATATTTAGCTTTATCAATCGAATTCAAGATATCGTCTAAACCTAAAGAAGACGATTCGTTATTCAAAGAGCTAAAGTCAAAATCAAATTCGGATGTTCTGTCAATTATTCTTTCAGAAAGTGTTATCTCTAACAAGGTGTTATCATTAATTTTTTCAACTTCTTCCACACTTGAAGATATACCAATTGCAATAAATATTGATACAATTATTAAAAGTGAGATTAGTGTAACCAATACAGATTTTAGAACACTTAAGAGAAATCTAACCATAGCTTTTTTATATTTAGAAAAAAAACAAAATTACATTTTTTATTAAGATTATTTCGTTTACTTCAATACCTTTATTTATTTTAGTTTTATGAATATAGTGTATTTACTTTTAGGAGGTAATTTGGGAAATTCCAAAAAGATATTTAAACATGCTATTCAAATGTTGGGGATAACCGTTGGTCCTGTAAGTCATTCATCATCATTATATGAATCTCAACCTTGGGGCTTTAAACATAAAAATAATTTTATTAATCAGGCCTTAAAGGTTTCTACTAATTTGTCACCTATTCAAATACTAAATGCTTGTCTTTTAGTGGAACAACAGTTAGGAAGGGTAAGAGTAAAAGCAGATAATTATAAAGCAAGAATTATTGATATAGATATACTTTTATATAATACAGAAATAATTAATGATAAAGACTTAATTATTCCACATCTTCATTTACACAATAGGCGATTTGCATTATTACCTCTTTCAGAAATAGCATCCAATCAAATTCATCCAAAATTTGATAAAACCATTGCTCAATTGTTGTATTCTTGTAGTGACGATTCTAATGTATGTAAATTATGAAGTATCAATTTATAGCTATAGAGGGAAATATTGGTGTTGGGAAGACTACATTTTCAAGAATGTTGGCTAAAGAACTAAAGTTCCGTATTATTTTAGAGGAATTTGCAGATAATCCTTTTCTGCCAAAATTTTATGAACACCCTGAGAGGTACGCATTTTCATTAGAATTATTTTTTATGGCTGAACGCTATAGGCAATTAGGCGATATAAGAGATCAAGATTTATTTTCAAAAGGTATAGTTTCAGATTATTTTTTTGTTAAATCAAAATTATTTGCAGAAAATAATTTAAATGATGACGAACTTTTATTGTTTAATAGATTATCAGATATAGCCTTAAAAAACTTACCTAAGCCAGATTTATTAATTTATTTACATTCTGATGTAAAACGTTTACAATTTAATATTAAAAAAAGAGGTAGAAGCTTTGAACAAAATATTTCGAACGATTATCTTTTTGATATCCAGAATAAGTATTTTGATTTTTTTAAAAAACACTCTGATTTTCCTGTTTTAATTGTTGATGTTAGCGAAGTTGATTTTGTCAATCAGAAAGATATTTTTCAACGATTAGTAGCATTGACTACTAAATCACATCAAAAGGGAATAAATAGAATTTCTATTACATAAAAAAACCTGAAAAATAGTTATCAGGTTTTTTTAAATCAACTTTTTTAGTTAACGAGTTTTTGAAATCTATCATTTTCTGATAGGTTTTTAAATTCAAAGTCTTTGGCTGCTTCTTCTTTGTAACTTGGATTCATTTGAATAGCTTTTGACAAAAAACGAATACTTCTGTCGAAATCACCATTTCTAGCATGAACTATAGAATTTAAATAAGCTCCATCTGCAGTCATATCTGTTGTTGCATCTGGATTTTCTCCATTCATTAGTTTTGCTAATGTTGAGTTATAATCATTGCCTGTAAGCTTTGATGATGCAGAACTATAATCACCCGTTTTAATGTCTAAAATTCCCTTGTTTACTAAAGAGGCATTTGATTTATTGTATAATGATCTTGCTTTGCTATAATCGCCTTCCATTGCGGCAATTATGCCTTTGTTTTCCATTACTTCATAAGATTTTTCATTTAATTTTGATGCTTTGCCCAACATATCAATTGCCATATTGATATTTTTTTCATTAATGTAAAGGGTTGCTAAATTGTTATAAGCTCTGAAATCATTGGGAAATGCATTAATTATTGTATTATATATTGTCTTTTTTATAGTAATATCTTCAATTAGTGTTGCTGCATATAACATTTCTTTGATGTCAAGTTGAATTGGATTATCAACAACAAGCGAAACAATTTCTTCATCATTTTTCTTTGGTTCATATAATCTTAATGTTATTGTTGCTTTTCTTAATTTTGGTAATACATCATCTTCAATGGCATCATATATTTCAGCCATATCTCTAATTGCTTCTTCTCTCTTTTGAGGATCTTTTTGATTTCTTACTATATTTAAAACTTTGTTTTTGTCTTTCATATTAGAAGTATTAACAAGACTATTAAAACCAGCCCAGTCTTCGCCTCTAGATGTTTTAATATATTTATCGTTGTTGTTTGCCCCTTCAATTTTTAGTTTTTTCATTAATCTTTTTGCGTAGTTAAAAGTTGATTCACTTCTATTGTCGGAAACCTTGTCATTTATATCTAACGATCCTTCAGGAGATGCATAAGAAGATATTTCTATATTTTTTGTTTCATATCCTAGTTTAGCAAATTCTTTTAGTCGCTTGATGTCTTCTGAACTTTTTTGAGAATATCTAACATTTGACTGATTTACAGTAAAATAAATTGTTGCAGTTTCTTCTAAAACAGTTATTTTTTCATAAGTATGGTCAGCCAATGCAGGAACTTCATCGCTTTTGACTCTTGTAGACGTTGCCATTACACCATCAGCAACTTTAATAGTGCCTAGATTTTTGCTATTATTGTTTATAGATGCATTAGCATTAACAAATAAACTATAATCAGCCATTTTTTTATTATATTTTAATGAACTTTTATAAATAAAGCTGCCTCCGGTAACGTATCCAATAGTTTTACCATTACTAGATATTTTTTCACCTTGAAGTTTTATTGGATCAAAAAATACCTTAGACTCACTATCATTGGATTTAGCTAAAACTGCTCTAAAGTCAGCTTCTGCTGTTTTTTGAAAGTATTTTTCTGGAATTTTTACTTCTAGTTCAATTTCAATATTACCACCATGTACTTCAACTTGTTTTGGTGTTACTTTAAACTCTAAAGTATTAAATTTTGAAACCATAGAATCTAATCCACAGGAACTTAATAAAAATATAAAAGATAATAAAAAAGAGAATTTGTAAAGGCGTAAGTTTTTCATTTTAATAACGATTAAATATTATTTATGCAAATATATATTTATTAGTATAATATATTTATTTCGGATCATTAATTTAAGTATCTATTTGTTAACATTAATAACTGTATAAATGTAAATTATATTATAAATAAAAAAATTATCTATTTTTTAAAAATAAATCCCAAAGAACTATTCCTAAACTAACAGAAACATTTAATGAGTGTTTTGTGCCATGTTGTGGTATTTCAACAACATTATCACTTACTTTTATTATTTTTTCATTAACACCATTTATCTCATTGCCAAAAACTAGGGCTAACTTTAGAGACTTTTTTGGTTTAAAATCTTCTAAATTTTCAGATTTGTTAGCTTGTTCTATGCTCACAATAGTATATCCATTATTTTTGAGTTTATTAATGCTTTCTAAACTATCTGAATAATATTCCCAATCTAGTGATTCAGTTGCTCCAAGTGCTGTTTTTCGAATTTCATTTTTGGGAGGAGTTGGGGAGATTCCACATAATATAATTTTTTCAATTAAAAATGCATCAGAAGTTCTAAAAATAGAGCCTACATTGTGTGCACTACGTATATTATCAAGTACAATTACGATAGGCACTTTTTTTTTATTTTTAAATTCTTCTAAATTGAGTCTATTTAACTCCTTATTTTTTAACTTACGCATCTTTTCTAATAAAAGTACAAAACTATACAAAATAGACTCTTGGCGGCTAAAAAAAATACAACACTATCTAAAGTGACACCACTTATGAAGCAATACAATAGTATTAAGGCTAAATACCCTAATGCTATGTTATTGTTTAGAGTTGGAGATTTTTATGAAACTTTCGGTAATGATGCTGTGCTGTCATCTAAGATTTTAGGTATTACACTTACTAAACGATCAAATGGTTCGTCTAACGATGCTTTGGCAGGTTTTCCACATCATTCTTTAGACACCTATTTGCCGAAGTTAGTTAGAGCGGGTCAGCGGGTAGCCATATGTGATCAATTAGAAGATCCTAAAGCGACTAAGAAAATTGTAAAACGTGGTGTAACCGAATTAGTAACTCCGGGAGTTTCCTATAACGATAAAGTACTTGACCAAAAGGTTAATAATTTTTTAGCGTCTGTTCATTTTGGCACCAAAGATATTGGACTATCTTTTCTAGATATTTCTACGGGTGAATTTTTAGTTGCTCAAGGACAAGACGAGTACATTGGTAAGTTATTGCAAAGTTTTAATCCTTCTGAAATTGTTTTTCAAAAACAGTATCACAAGAAATTTTTAAATTTATTTGGTGACAAATTTTACATCAGCACATTAGAAGACTGGGTGTTTACTTCGGAATATTCACAAGAAAAGCTTTTATCTCATTTTGATACAGTATCACTCAAAGGTTTTGGTGTAGAAACATTGACAGAAGGGACTGTAGCTGCGGGGGCTGTTTTACACTATTTATCCGAAACACAGCACCACCATATAAAGCATATTGCTAACCTTCATCGTATAGAAGAATCAAAGCACGTTTGGATGGATCGCTTCACTATTCGAAATTTAGAATTGTTTCATTCTTCTAATGAAGGAGCGACTACTCTAGTAGATATTTTAGACCATAGCATTACTCCTATGGGCTCTAGACTATTGAAAAGATGGGTAGCATTTCCATTAAAAGAAAAACAACTTATAAAAGACCGTTTGTCTGCTGTTGAATTTTTGATACAAGAAAGTTCTGAAAAAGAAGATGTTATTAATCACATCAAAGAGATAGGAGATTTAGAACGACTTATTTCTAAGGTAGCTACTGCTCGAATAAACCCTAGAGAAGTTGTTCAGCTAAAACGTGCTTTAATAGCTATTGAACCAGTTAAAGAATTTTTAGAAAACTCTAATAATAAGGCACTTATTCAAATCGCTGACCAAATTAATTTATGTGAGTTTATAAGAAGCCGAATTGAAAATGAAATTGATGACAATGCACCAATAGCCATAAATAAAGGGCAAGTTATTGCTGAAGGAGTGATTAAAGAACTTGATGACTTACGCTCTATATCTAAAGATAGCCACTTCTTACTTCAAAAAATACTTGAAAGAGAAACAGAACGTACTGCTATACCTTCTCTTAAGATAGCGTTTAATAATGTCTTTGGTTATTATTTAGAAGTACGTAATACCCATAAAGATAAGGTTCCAGAAGATTGGATTAGAAAGCAAACACTAGTAAATGCAGAACGCTATATAACTCAGGAGTTAAAAGAATTGGAAGTTAAAATTTTAGGAGCTGAAGAAAAAATACTAGTTCTCGAAACACAACTGTTCAATGATTTGGTATTAAGTTTAATAGATTTCATTCCTGACGTACAAATTAACGCTCAGCGAATTGCTCAAGTAGATGTATTACATTCTTTTGCCGAACTTTCTAAAAGGTACCGTTACTCTAAACCACAAATTTTAGACGATTATGGTCTAATTATAAAAAATGGTAGACATCCTGTTATTGAACAGCAACTAGCTGTTGGAGAAGAATACATTGCCAATGATATATATTTGGATAGAGATCAACAGCAGATTATTATGATTACTGGTCCTAATATGTCAGGTAAGTCAGCTATTTTAAGACAAACAGCATTAATAGTTTTACTTGCTCAAATAGGGTGCTTTGTTCCAGCCGAAAGTGCTACAATAGGTCTAGTAGACAAAATTTTCACTAGGGTAGGAGCTTCAGATAATATTTCCCAGGGGGAATCTACTTTTATGGTAGAAATGAACGAAACAGCCAGTATTCTAAATAACGTTTCGGATAGAAGTTTAATCCTTCTTGATGAAATTGGTAGAGGAACGAGTACCTATGATGGTATTTCTATCGCTTGGGCCATTGCTGAGTTTTTGCACCAACATAGCACACAAGCTAAAACACTATTTGCGACGCATTATCATGAGTTGAACGAAATGACTAAATCATTTGAAAGGATAAGAAACTTTAATGTGTCAGTCAAAGAAATAGGTAATCAGATATTATTTTTAAGGAAACTTGTTGAAGGTGGCAGTGAACATAGTTTTGGTATTCATGTGGCAAAAATGGCAGGTATGCCTCAATCAGTAGTTGATAGAGCTAACGTCATAATGAAACGCTTAGAAAAAGCGCATGCTTCCCAAGAGAATAAGTCAAAAGTCCAAGAAGCCAAAGAAGATGAAATGCAATTGAGTTTCTTCCAATTAGATGATCCTATTTTGGAGTGTATCAGAGATGAAATTCAAGATTTAGATATCAATTCATTAACACCTGTTGAGGCATTGATGAAATTGAATGAAATAAAAAAGATGACCGGTAAATAAAAAACAAAAGAGGGTTTGTGTAATCTACAAAATGTATTAAATTTGCCCTCCAATTGCGAGTGTAGCTCAGGGGTAGAGCATCACCTTGCCAAGGTGAGGGTCGTGGGTTCAAATCCCATCACTCGCTCAAAATCCTCTTAATTTTGTTAAGAGGTTTTTATTGTTTAAACCACAATGCCCAGGTGGTGGAATTGGTAGACACGTTGGACTTAAAATCCAATGGACAGTAATGTCCGTGCGGGTTCAAGTCCCGCCCTGGGTACTTAGAAAGCCCCTCTATTCTCTATTAGAATAAGGGGCTTTCTATTTATATTGCCAATAACAGGATAATGAACCACATTGTTGTATAGAAGGTTTTTAGGTCTTAAAAAGCTCTCTATAGCCTCCTTCACTGCCTATACTTTTACCCTTTATCTTAATGGAAATTTTTTATTATGTTATTCTAGTAATTTATAGTATTAACTATAATTTTGTTAGCACCTTTTCTTTCTGAAATAAAGTCTAAAGCGTCATTTTTATTGTGTTTATTCTCAATAAGTTGTTTAATGACTTTCTCTAAGTCATCTTCGTTTTTGATACTTTGACCAATACCTTTTCTAATCACTTCTTTTGCTTCTTCGTAATTATGGAATTTAGGACCAAAAAGTACATATGAGCCAAAGGCTATTGCTTCAAGAATATTGTGTAATCCCTTTCCAAAGGCCCCTCCAATGTAACTTAGATTTGCGTATTGGTACAATTGTGATAAAATCCCAATCTTATCTATAATTAATATGGAGTGATTTTTGATATTGTCATTATTAGCTTGACTGTATAGTAAACCATATTTTTTTAAATCATCGCAAAGTTTTATATCATGAGGAGCTAAAATAAATTTTACTTTTGGCATTCTATTGCTAATGTTTATCAGCATTTTACTATCAATTTTATAGGTGCTTCCAGCTACTATCAGAGGGCGAGAACCTTTAAATGATTTGATGTAAGGAATTTCTTTTGATTGAATACTATCTTCAAATACTTTGTCGTACCTGTTGTCTCCGCTTAATGTAACTTGATGAATTCCTTTCTTATTCAGTAGAGTTTTGGATTCATCATCTTGAACAAAGATATGACTAACACCTTTTAGTATTCTAAGGTGCCATTTCCCATAAAATTTAAAAAGATAGTTTTGGGACTTAAAAATAGCCGAAACTACATATATTGGAATTGTATTATGATGCATTTTTTTGAAAAAGTTAGGCCACAATTCTGATTTTATAAAAAGAGCAATTTTAGGTTTTGTTCTTTCTAAAAAGCTATGAGCATTAGCTGGAGTATCTAATGGCAAATAAGCTTTGTAATCTACATATTCATTTTTTCCAGCATTTAAATAGCCGGAAGGAGAGAAAAATGTAAGTAAAATTTTATGTTCTATATGTCTTTCTTTTAGAGCCCTAATAAGAGGTTTGGCTTGCATATATTCGCCTAATGAAGCACAATGGAACCAAATAACATTATGTTTTGTGCCGTCTGGTAAACAATCCTCTAAATTTTTTCTTCCATTCAGCCATTGCCTAGCTTTTAATGAAAAGGGACTGGCTAAATAAATAATTGCCCCATAAAGTCGAATGATTATTTGATAAATTAAATTCATCTATTAAAAATAATAGAACTCCTTTGTTGACCGCTTACTAATAGGTACTATCCATCCAAATTTAAAACCTAAGAATGAATCGTTTCGCATTTTTTCTATTGGGCCGCCGACAAGGTGATTGTAACTTCTTTGATTGTATGAAAAAGCTCTCATCAATTCAATACCAGAATAAAAATGAATTCCACTTTTTTTGCTGATACTTAAATAGCCCACAAATGCTGATGAACTCAGTCCACTAGCTAATTGGTCGTACATTTTTTTATGTTCAGTATCCAATTGAGGAACAGTAGAGTTTTTGACATCAATATGTATTTTATGTTGGTGAAATCCGATGCTGCCATAAGCTAATAGTCCAGAGTTTTCGTGAATAATTGGGTATAGATAACCTAGTTTTAAATTAGTATTAAAACCTCTTTGGTTGAGAATTATTTCTGCTATTTGACCGTTCTCGTCAATGATGTTATTATTATCATCCATTAGATGGTCAAGAATAGTCGTGTCTTTGACTTGGCTACCAAACAAAAAAGAACCACTTATAGATAAATAGATTTTGTTGTCATTTATTAAAGATAGTTCTAAACCCAAATTTGAGTTTATGCCAAAGTCAGCTTTCATGTCTGCAAAAGGAAACTGAAGTTCATAGAAAGGAGAAATAAAAACTACCTTTTCTTTAGCATCTTCACTTTGAGCATATATCTTTAGAGGGGTTAACAGTATTAGTAAAACAGGTAAAAACTTCATTTAAATAATTTTATGCTAAGTTAAATATTATCAACGCAATTACTAACGAAGATTTGATAGATTTATTGATTACATTTGTTAAGATAAATTTTGTGTGATGAAAACAATTCTAATAACAGGTGGTGCAGGATTTATTGGCTCTCATGTTGTTAGGTTATTTGTAAACAAATATCCTAATACACAGATTGTCAATTTAGATAAACTGACATATGCTGGAAATCTAGAAAATCTTAAAGATATACAAGGCAAGTCCAATTATATATTTGAAAAAGGTGATATTGTTGATTCTAATTTTGTCAACGATTTGTTTGACAAGTATCAATTTGATGGCGTTATACATTTAGCTGCTGAATCTCATGTAGATCGTTCTATTTCTAATCCCTTAGAGTTCATTCAAACCAATGTTGTAGGGACTTTTAACTTATTGCATACAGCTAAAAAACTTTGGAGTGAAAATTTCAACGGTAAATTATTTTATCATATATCTACAGATGAGGTTTATGGTTCTTTAGGAACTGAAGGCTTATTTTTAGAAACAACGCCATATGACCCACAGTCTCCTTATTCATCATCCAAAGCTAGTTCTGACCACTTTGTTAGGGCTTATGGTAACACCTATGGTCTCCCATTTGTTATTTCTAATTGTTCTAATAATTACGGTGAAAATCAATTTCCTGAAAAGCTGATTCCATTATTTATTAATAACATAAGAAATAATAAATCTTTACCAGTATATGGAGATGGTTTATTTACCAGGGATTGGCTATATGTTGTCGATCATGCAAGTGCTATTGATATAGTATTCCATAATGGTAAAGTAGGTGATACATATAATATTGGTGGATTTAACGAGTGGACTAATATTGATTTGATCAAACTACTTTGTGGTATTATGGATGAGAAATTAGGAAGAGAGCAGGGCAGTTCTGCACAGCTAATCACTTTTGTTAAAGATAGACCTGGACATGATAAGCGATATGCTATTGATGCCACAAAAATCAAATCTGAACTAGGTTGGGAGCCTTCTTTGCAATTTGCTGAAGGACTAGAAAAAACAATCGATTGGTATCTAAATAATCAAGATTGGTTAGATAATGTTACCTCTGGAGAGTACCAAAACTACTATCAAAACCAATACCAATAATGTTTTCATTTTTTAAAAGAAATGATAAAAATATTGAAACTATAAATTTTGATTCATTAGTTTGCGATATGCATTCCCACTTGATTCCAGGTATTGACGATGGTTCACCTGATTTAGAAACTTCAGTTCAAATTATTAAGAATTTACAATCTTTAGGGTTTAAGAAATTTATTACGACTCCTCATATAATGCACGATTTTTATAGAAATACGCCTGACATTATTTTGGGTGGATTGAAAGATTTGCAAAATGAGTTAAAAAAACAATCTGTTGATGTTGAGATATCGGCAGCAGCAGAGTACTACATTGATTATGATTTTGAGGCCAAAGTCGATTCTGGCGATAAATTTTTGACAATGGGAAATAATCAGATTTTGATAGAAACATCTTTTTTGTCCGCGCCTCCCAATTTTGGAGATATTATTTTTAAATTACAACTCGCTGGTTACAAGCTTATTTTGGCACATCCAGAACGCTATGGTTTTATGACTTTTGAAGATTTACAAAGCTATAAAACACGTTCTTTATGTCTTCAATTGAATTTACTTTCTCTATTAGGCTATTATGGACCACAAGCCAAAGCAATGGCTGAAAAATTAATTGAAAACAATATGGTTGATTATGTCGGTACTGATTGTCATAACCTTCATCAATCCTCTTTATATTCTAAGTGCTTTACTAACAAACATTGGCATATGTTAGTAAATCGTGGAACTCTTAAAAATCAAATGTTATAGTATTTGGGCGCTTTTGGTCTCTAAAGCTCTATCAATCTTTTTGAATAAACCTTGCAATACTTTTCCCGGACCAACTTCAGTTACAGAAGTTAATCCATCTTCTTGCATTTGCTGCATGGTCTGAGTCCATTTAACAGAAGCTGTCAATTGTTTTATCAAATTGCTTTTTATTTCTTCAGGATTAGTCTCTGCTTTAGCAGTAACATTTTGATAAATTGGGCAGTCACCTTCTTTGAATGGTGTGCTTTCAATAGCTGCTGCTAATTCAATTTGGGCGGGTTCCATAAGTGGAGAATGGAATGCACCTCCAACAGGCAGTTGTAATGCTCTTCTTGCACCAACATCCGTTAATTTTTGACAAGCCTCTGCAATGGCTTCATTTGATCCAGAAATTACCAATTGACCAGGACAGTTATAGTTAGCAGGAACCACCACTCCATTAATGTTTTGGCATACCTCTTCTACGATTTTATCTTCAAGTCCTAAAATTGCCGCCATTGTAGATGGGTTTTGCTCACAAGCTTTTTGCATGGCCAAGGCACGATTATAGACTAATTTTAGACCATCATCAAAAGTCATATAGTTGGCAGCAACAAGAGCAGAGAATTCGCCTAAGGAATGTCCGGCAACCATATCGGCTTTGAATTGACTTGCTAATACTTTAGCAAGTATAACAGAGTGTAAAAAGATAGCTGGTTGGGTAACTTTTGTTTGGGTAAGTTCTTCTTTTTCACCTTCAAACATAATACGAGTAATATCAAATCCTAAACTATCATTAGCTTGTTTAAAAAGACTTCTCGCTAGTTCAGAGTTGTCAAATAAATCCTTGCCCATTCCTGTAAATTGTGCCCCTTGACCAGGGAAAACATATGCTTTCATAATCGTATTTTTAACCTATTAAATTCATAAATTCTAACCTTGTCTTTTCGCTTTCTAGAAAAGCACCAGAAAATGCTGATGTAGTAGTTAGTGAGCTTTGTTTTTCAACCCCTCTCATTTGCATACATAAATGACGTGCTTCCATCACTAAAGCTACCCCTTTAGGTTTAAGTGTGTCTTGAATACAATCTCTTATTTCATTGGTTAAGCGTTCTTGTACTTGTAGTCTTCTTGAAAATGCATCCACGACTCTTGGCAATTTACTTAAACCTACAATATTCCCATTAGGAATATAAGCTATGTGAGCTTTCCCAAAAAAAGGAAGAAGGTGGTGTTCGCATAATGAGTAAAATTCAATTTCTTTAACAAGAACCATTTGGCTGTAATCCTCTGAAAACATAGCAGATTGTAATATTTCTGTTGCATTCATTTCGTATCCCTGAGTAAGAAATTGCATAGCTTTAGCTACTCTCTCAGGGGTTTTTATCAAGCCTTCTCTTGAGGGGTCTTCACCTATCAATTCCAAAACTTTAGAATAATGTTCTTTTAGCGATTCTATGTTTTTACTTTCGTATTTTTCTTCTTTTTTGTATAATCCCATTTCTTATTTTCCAAAATATTCAACAAAGTTATTTTCTGTTTCTTGAATCTTGATGCAATGTAATTTAGCTCCTAACTGCATAATGTTTGCTTCTAATTCTTCCCAAATAGCTATAGCTAGAACCTCAGTAGATGCCATTTTATCTTTCATAAAATCGACATCGA
>MDSW01115342.1_pt1 | contig 15450 bp, 17 predicted proteins | sample 811171 | NCBI WGS metagenome assembly MDSW01 (sample SAMN05326641, study PRJNA326480) | marine metagenome | isolation source: seawater | place: Atlantic Ocean: North West | collected 2012 | reverse complement strand
GGTGCAAAAAGAGGTGCTGTTCAGATTAGTCTAATGTGGGACAACTGGAATGACCTTGATCTACACGTGATCACCCCCTCTGGAGAGCACGTTTATCACGATAATAGGAATTCAAGTTGCGGTGGTGAGCTTGATGTGGATATGAACTTCAAGCCTACGTCAAAAACACCGGTGGAAAATATCGTTTGGACAGGTACTCCCCCTCCAGGTGTTTACAGAGTCGGAGTGAGGCACTACAAGATTCACACCAAGGGTATCTTTTCATGGATTCCTTTTGTTTCAAGGATTCATAGGAAGAATTCAACTGATTTCAAGGTCAGTGTTTCAATTGGAGAAAGCAAGCGATTCTACGAAGGTGCGATTCTGAAGGGTAATGATCTTCAGTTTGTTGCTAAGTTTGCCATAGCTGGACCTGACGGAGAAGTTCCTGAGGAAGCGGAGGGGGAGTCAGAAGAGGTCAAGGAAGATTTCGGCGAAGCAAGAGAGGTGGAAACCTTGCGTAGAAGGGTGGGCACTGTACAAGATGGAGTTTCAGTGGAGCTGAGCTGGGAAGGATCTGGGGACTTGGGGCTCTCTGTTGTCGACTCTGATGGAGAAGAGGTCTCGTTCTTCAATCCAAGGGGGCTTGGAAATGGTAATTTTGACTTGGAAGGCTTCGATCCTAAGTCCGGGAGAAGGTCGATCTCCTGGGATTCTAACCCTCCACGGGGAGATTATTCGGTTAGAGTTCGGAATTTTGACATAGAACCTACAGGTGAAAGTGATGTAGAATTCAATGTTACAGTAAACAATAGAGGGGATTCACAGATTTATAACGGGAGTGCGCCATTAGATGGTGCTATCGTGGAAGTAGCCAAATTCAACATTTAATTCGTCCATAGACCTTGTAGAATAAAGGACTTCTCCATCCATCTGAGTTTCTCGATTTTTGTTTGTTCAGATGTATGCCCTGACCATCTTCCAACCTTGTTGGAATTAGTCCCTAAAATCATTATTTTTCTGTTTCCAACACCTAATGCCGTCAGAAAGCATGATGCCCTATCACCGTCTGTGAAACCGCCAGGGTTGTGCATTCCGATGATTTCTTTTGAGGTTTGATGAGTCAAAATAAGATCAGGGGGTGTGGCCTGAGACTCAGCTAGCTCTATGAGAGCTTTCCAATCATCCCGATTATCACCGTGGGCATGAAGAACTACGGGTATTCCTCTTCGGACTGCCTGTAGTGTGCCTTCCCCCCCATCGGCATCGCTCACGATACATGCCATCCTAGACCAAGCCATTTCCGAAAGATGGTTTGGTAATTCGGATATAACGCCAGAAGCTCCGTCAGCAGCTACCATGATTGTTGACTTGTTGAGATTCGCGATAACTTCCTCAGGCTCAATCGCAGCTCCAAGCACAGCGATTCTGGGGCGTTCAGTTACCAATGTTCTATGTAGCGTGTCCAAGGAAGCAGATCTGTTTTGATTATTCCATTTTTCAAGTCCAGACTTTTCAACTCTATGCAATAGTTCCTCCGCACTAGAAATGTCTTCGGATTCTTTCCAGCCAAAGTAAGCCCTCACTTGATCCTGAATCTCAAGTAGCCGATTTGAGGATGGAATCAAAACGATTGGGTTTCTTTGTGACTTCATGCTCCAGTGGAAGGGCTCGGTGAGTGTTGAAGAACCCTCTTGGTACACTACATCTCATGCCAATGCCAATGACTAGTCCAGAAATTGGGGATGAGGGACTATTGGCACGCTATCCTTTCCTTCCTCAAGGAAGACTTTTCATAAAAAAAATGCTAGAAGAAAATAGAATTTCTGTTGAGGATCTAATCGAAGCCCCCTGGCTGGAGGATGTCAGAGTGAAAGGAAGGCTGAGACTAGTTGACTCAGTTATGCAAGAGGAAGGAGCTTTTTCTATATCCGATATTGATATTTCCACCGAAGTAGGAAGGATGACGGAAGCTCTGTCCTTTCTTCACGCGATGTTAGTAGTCTGCGCTTCATTTGATGAAAGGCTGTTATCCAGATGGATCGAAGGGGAGGCCAGTAGAGCAGATCGTTTGATGGGGATGGATTCTGAAAACTTCAGCGTAATTTCTTCCACATATCTTTCAGGAATTTCTGTGGAAAGGAATGGCGACGGCGCAGAGGATTATTGGGTCCCTATGGTTGATTTCATTGAGCTTTGTCCTAGGATTTCTGGTGATTACTGGAGGCTTGTTAACCGTCCAACAAGGGATGGTTGGGTTTGTTTGGATGCAGGTGCGGGCGAGTCGGGAAGAGAGAGAGCCTCGAGGCTAATCAAGGAGAGAATACGGGAGAGTCTGCGAGAAGCTTGTGATATAAGAATGGAAAAGATAGATGATGAGTTTGCTGCTAAATTTGCTGACCCCGTTGAGAGAATTGTCAGCCTTTTGTCTGAAAGGGTGAAGGAAGAGATGCCTATGACTGCAGCAATAAGAGAAGATTGGCCACCTTGCTTTGAGTCGGCGGTATCTGAGCTTAACCAAGGTGTCAATGTTAACCATGTCGGAAGAGTATTCCTTGCGGCTTTCTCAAAGGCCGTAGGATTAAGCCAAGAGCAGACTTGTAGTTTCTTTGCGAACGCTCCCGATTATGATTCAAGCACTACATCATATCAGGTTAATCAGATTTTTGAGAGAGAATACACCCCTCATGGATGTGCTGCTCTCAAAACCAATGCTAGGTGCCCTGTGGGTTTGGGAGATGACTCGCTTTGTGATCAAGAGTGGCTGACTCATCCTCTAAAATACATAAGGGCTAAACAGAGAAGAAGATACGTGTCTTCACAAAATGATGATTCATCAGAAGAGAATGCTGGAAATGACTGACACACCAAATTAGGGTTATTTGGGATAACCTAAACGGCCAATTACTCATAAGTGGGGGCCCCCTAAGACACCACAAAAGGAGGGATAGGATGGTACGGACCCTTGTTCTAACGATAGACAGGGATAATGATCTTGGAGTGAAGGCGGGGATCAGGGGGCCTGTTATTGGGCGCAAGTCATCCCTGACGGCTGCCTTGAGGCTAGGGATAGCTGACCCGGAAGAGTCCGATACAAACGCGGTTCTAGGTGCCTTGCATCATCACGATAGGTTAGCCGAGGGTGCAGGAGCTGGGGATGAAGTCCAGATTGCCATTTTAACTGGTGATGTAAGGGTCGGACCAAGGAGCGATAGAGCAATTGCCAGCCAACTAGACGAGGTCATTCAAGAGTTTCAGCCAGATACCGCATTGCTGGTGACTGATGGAGCTGATGATGAGGCCTGCTTACCGATCATCACATCGAGGGTCAGAGTGGAAACAGTCGAGAAGGTTATTGTCAGACAATCTAAGGGAATAGAAGGTACCTATTACTACATCATCAAAGCTGTTGAGGACCCTAGGTTTAGAGCTAGGCTACTAGTTCCTTTGGCTGTTTTTCTAATTATCATGGGATTAGGACTAATCCTACCAGGGGGAATTGCTCTGATTGGATCCCTGCCCCTCATCATTGGTTTATGGGTATTGGGCAAGGGGCTAGGCCTAGAGGCACAAATGGAAAGAGTAGCCATGGAAATGAGAGACAGTGCTACTGGTGGGCTTTTCTCCTCTCTTCTTTGGGGTATGTCTATCGTTTGCTTATTCCTAGCAATAGCCACTGGCTGGGAGGGTATGAATGACCCGGTGCCCGAAGACAAAGGAAGAGCATGGCAATTAATGTCATTGGTTGATAATGTTCTCCAATGGATTATCGGATCAGTATTGTCCTTCCTTCTCGCACTTGGAGTGCTTAGGTGGAAAGAAGGATCCTTCACCGGTAGGAGTGTCCTTTTGGTTGGATTGAGTGTGGTAATTTACTCATTCATAGCTGCAGCTACTGGAGTTGCCATGCTAATTGCGGAGGGTCAGGAGTATAGCCCTACTTTCGATCAACTAGGGGATGATTGGAGCCTACCTCTGATATCGCTTGTGATGTATTATCTTCTCAGAACCGTGGTACAGTCATTCTCTGAAGAAGATGAAGCCTCCTATGGAAATAGATTCTGGGGTGTGTAATGGGAAATACTCGAGTCTCAATAGTTTGGAGTGGTGTAAGAAGTAGAGCAGAGTCTCTGCTCGCGGCCATTTCTCCAGACGACCCAGAGGATTTTGATGTAGAGTTGGCGGGAAATGGTGAATTTGTAGAGCTAAGAATTTCTGTCCACACAAACGGACTAGGAAGGTCGAGAGCGACGGTAGATGACATCCTTGCATGCCTTTCTGCTGCTGAATCCGGTCTTGATTCAATCAAATGATTCATGTTGCAAACTCGGACACTTCAAGTTGTGATGGGCACTCCAGGTGTTGTGGATTTGCTCCCGCATGACCGATCGGGCCTATTGTGCAAGGATGGAGACTATCTCAGGCCAACTTCCCTTTTCCTTGAGTCGATTGACAGATGGACTGCAGCAATGCTATTTGACGATAAAGCTAGAGGAACTGATGTTGGCAAAGATGTAGAGGGATTGGTATTATCGAAAACCTCAGGCATGGTTTCGGGAATTCCAGTAATTGAGAGATTAGTAGAGATTCACTTTCCGTATTGTCATCTAAACTGGTTCGTCAAAGAGGGGGAAATGGTATCAAACATGGATAGGGTCCTATCCATTCGCGGACCCTCCTCAAGTGTGCTTAGTTGCGAGCGGATACTGCTAAATTTTCTTGGGAGGCTATCGGGAATTTCTAGCCATACCATGAAGTGGGTGAAGGAATCCTCGGGAATCGCGGTAGCATGTACAAGAAAGACGGCTTGGGGGGTTCTAGACAAATGGGCGGTTCATGTAGGGGGTGGTCTCACTCACCGGCTCAGCAAACTTGACTCTCCGATGATAAAAGAAAATGATCTAGCTTCATTTGTCCCACCTGTGAATGACCTTGAGTTGGCAGTTAGAATGGCGGTTCGCTCTATCGATATCGTTTCAAATTCTTCATTTGCAATAATCGAAGTTAGAAACACTGGGCAGGCATTATCCGCTGCGATCGAATGGTCGGATATTCAATCAAGAGGTAATGTTAGTGATAGAATTGTATTGTTGCTTGATAACATGGGACCTGATAAGTGTAGAAAGGCTCATGAAAGCTTGCTGAACTCTGGACTAAGAGAAAATTGTATTTTGGAGGGTTCAGGTGGAATAGCCAAACGCGATCTTAAGCAATGGATAGGCTCAGGAGTAGACTTGATTTCCACAAGTAAGGTGAATATGGCGGCTCCAATATTTGATTTTTCTCTCATTATAGGTGATCTATGATGGTTGAGATTCCCGATAGCCATCCTCGTAAACACTCTCTTATGTCGAGGCAAAGAATAGTAGATGGGTTGGCAAAAGGAATTCTAGCTGATTCTGCGATGATTGCCCATGGTAGAGGAGAAGCATTCGATTATCTGTTGGGAGAGAAAACCACAGACTCTGCGAGATTGGCAATAGAAGAGGCTGCTAGAAGATTGAAGCGCGCTAAAAAACCAGTTATCTCGGTAAATGGGAATACAGTAGTTCTAGCCGGTAAGGAGCTAATTAGAGTAGCTGCTGTTTTGTCTTGCCCAATAGAGGTGAACCTCTATTACAGGACTCCAGAGAGAGTAAACGGACTTCTGTCTATATTGTCTAGTGACAAAAAAGACGTTGCGAGGGAGCTAAAACCGGAAGGATTCGATAGAGAGTGGGTAGCAGCAGTCGAGTCTGTTGAGCTACTTGGGGAGAATCCCGATGCGCAAATTGAAGGTCTTGAAGGTCCTAGGTCGCTATGTACTAGCAATGGAATTGGCGAATGTGACACCATTCTTGTTCCTCTAGAAGATGGGGATAGATGCGAAGCATTAGTTATGTCCGGAAAGGAGGTAATTGTTGTTGATTTGAACCCACTTTCTAGGAGTTCTATTGGGGCAACGGTCACAATCGTCGATGAGATATCTAGAGCGGCTGATATTTTGCTCAAAGAAATTCTGAGTGATGGGGAAAATAGTGGTAAATGGGACAACAATGAGGTGATTAGGAGAGCTTTGTCTACGATCGCCGATTCTATGAACACAATTTAGGAGGAGATTTCTTCCAGGATACCCCTACAACTCTGAGCAATCGCACTTCCAACTTGGGTGGTGGATGCTTGCCCCCCTAAATCGTAAGTGACTGGAGCCCCAGATGACAGATGTTCGGATATCGCCCTCTCTAAAACCTCAGAACAAAGTATTGCTTCATCATCATTGTTTCTGGACCCCAAACTTTCGAACATTAACTGAGTAGAGGAAAGGGCGGCAATTGGATTGACTTTGTTTTTACCGGCATACTTGGGGCTTGATCCATGCACAGGTTCGAAAAGCATGTGGTTGTCACCTATGTTCGCACTCGCGGCCATTCCCATTCCTCCTTGCAAAACAGAAGCAAGGTCTGTGGCGATATCTCCAAACATGTTAGGAAGAACTACCACGTCCAGATCTTCTGGATTCCTGACTAGCCACATGGAAAAGGCATCAATGAAGGCCTCGTTTGTTTCCATATTTTCATTTTCGGAAGCTACCTCTCTGAATACTTCCCTAAACAAGCGACACCCTCTGGTGACATTGCTTTTGTCTACACAAGTGACCTTTTGTGAAACTCCCTTTCTACTTTCACGACGCTTTGCGATATCAAATGCGAATCGGATAACTCTCTCGCTGCCATTTCTCGAAATAGGTCTAGCATCCCATTCGACCTGCCCGTTCAGCCCCGGAAATTTGTCGATTATTATGGGCTTGTCCTTTTGTCCTCCTTGAGCTGCAAGGGCTGATCTCCGAAGAAGAGCATGGTATAGGCCTTCGGTATTCTCTCGGATGATTACCATGTCGACCAATTCGTGATTCCAAATGTCTCTGAATCCTCCGTGGACCTTGTGATTAACACCATTGTAGAGCTTGACTGGCCTAACGTTTGCGTATAGATCAAGACCTGATCTAAGACCCAATAGGACTTGCCCTCCTGCCATGTCCCCGTTCGGAAGTTTTGCACCCGGCCAACCTACTGCCCCCACAATTATTGCGTCTGTATTATCTCTGCAGTGCTCGAATGATCCCGCTGGCCATTCTTCGCCCGTTTCGAGAAAGTGTTGCCCCCCACACGGAATCTCGTTGATTTCAAAGGAAATAGGGCCATATTCTTGGAAAACAGTGAGTACTCGCTTTACTTCTTCAACAACTTCGCGACCAGTTCCATCGCCGGGTAGTAGCGTGACCCTATACGTCGCCATAGACCCTTGCAGTAACCTTTCCTACATCAATCCGACCCTAAAAATTTCTAGATTATAATAGGAGATAATTGATAGACGGTCAAGAGGAGAGCGCCGCATGGACAATGATCCTGAGGAAAATGCAAGTGGGCCAAGAATAGACGTCCGAAATCTACCGGAATCTGTTTCACATCTCTGGGAGGCTATGCTTAGACAAAATCCTAGTTGGGATCTTGCCAAGTGGCTTGACGAGAGGGCTAGCGAAGAGTTAGAACTCCTGGAATCACATCTAGGAAGAGAGAGGCTAAGAACAGAGCAGAGGCTGCACCGAATTGAGAATCTATCAAAGCAAATGAAGAGGAGGAGGGAAAACTCAAGACTTGCTCACACCAAAGACCCAAATCAAAAAAATTTGTTTGATGTTTACAGCCTTTCTGATAATGAGAAGCCAAAGGCCTCTGGTCATGAAACTGAGCCGCTCATAGATCTAGGTAGCCTTTCTGCTGATGATGATCCGCTCCTAGCATACGTAAGTCAAAAAATACTCATGGCTATTGAGGACTCTAATCTTCTCGGAGAGGGTCTTCATTTTGATGATATTTTACGACTACTGCAGTCACCAGTTATCACTTCAGATGACATTGACGAGTCGATAGGTTGGTTACTTCAGAAAAGAGAAATTGTGGAAATTGAGAGAGACGTTTTCATAATAGACGGATGATTATTTTTTTCTGAATTATCATCATCTCAATACAACCCTTCAAAGATTAAGAGCATGTCGGGTTGTATACTATGGTCAGTGAAACTTCCGGTTGGTATGCTAGACTCGATCATGAGTGTCCTGACAGGACTCAACAGATTTCAATTTGGTTAGAATCATGGATGGCTGCAACAAAAAATAAGCAACCAATAGCCGCTAACCTTCCTCTTGGATGGCCAACTCTTCCCGCTGGACTTCTAAGCAATCCTGGGACTGTCCTTGACCATTTGCTTGCAAGATTTGAGGCCGAAAGCGATGGTCGTTCCCCACGAGGGGTTTATGCTACCCCAGCTAAATTCGTGGATGCTATTCTCTATGACGAGTTGCGCCATGGTAGAAATACAAAGAGGGAACCGCCAGCAACTCTTTCGCTAGCAGCACTTCCTCCAAGTTTCCGTGCCTTTGCAAAGCAGATAAACGAGGATATTCGTCACGACGACACAGACTCTCAAAGGGATCACGATTCCTCCACTAACAAAACCAAATCCGGAATTCCGCTTCCGTTCGCAGATCCCTGTGTGGGCGGTGGACTGTTTGCTGAAAGAATGCTCAGGATTCATTCCGAAAGAATGTCCGGTTCAACTCCAAAGGAAAGGAGAGATGACACCCTACGACTGCTAGAAGGATTGCAACTGGTTGATTCATCTGAAATTGCGGTAGATAGCGCCAGGAGGAGATTGATCATAGTTCTGGCTAGACTTGGGCTCGTGGATTTAGATGGGGATGGGGATCAAGGTAAGATAGGTCGTAGCGAAGCAGAAATGATTATCGAAAGCAACGTTCGATGTGGAGATCCTCTAAGAGGGGAATGGCCATGGAATGAAAGGCCGGAGCTTCTGATTACAAGGCCTCCATGGCTCAGAATAAAGGATCGGTTCAGAGGGCATCCTGAGGGAAGCAGAATGAGGAAAAAGTTGTCAAAGGAGCTTCGACAATTTACAGGACCTAATGGAAAACCAAGGTTCTCCGCAATCAGGGGAAACGTTAACCTATATCGCCTATACATAGAGAGATCTCTTCAAATAACTAAACAAGGTGGAAGGGTTAGACTAGTTGTTCCTGACTCTGTGTTGAGAGAGAAGAGTAGTGTTCCGCTAAGGAAGTTAATGGTCCAAAGCAACGAATGGGACTCTGTTTGGTCTTTCCCCGAAAACAACAAGCTTCTTTTTGGCGGCTCACAAGGAGTTTCTGTCCTTGGAATTACAGTTAAGGGTTCAACTGATGTTCTGACGAGCTTTGGTCCACTTACAACGGGGGACATTGTAGAGGGAAGGGGATTGTCGACATCGGCTCCTTTCTTGAAATTAGAGAGAGGTCCATGGTCCTCTTGGACAGACACGACATGGGCAGTTCCGAAAATGCCAAGAGCAGAAATGGATCGAAATAGGACCCTATCTGCTATAGACTCGTTGTCGGACAAACCTAGATTGGTCGAAGAAGGAACTTGGCTGAACCCCAATGGGAGAGCAATTAAGGTCAAGGTGGGGGAAGTTGATCGATCCTCATGGTCAAGAAACATAGAGGATTGGTCTGAAGAACAAGACTTGATTCCATTCATCAGAGCTGCTCATATTGTTTTTGTTGATGGTCGAGCATCCCTTGTTCATCCTGCCTTTGACTCGGGGGTTCACGGGCATCCAAATTGTAGACAGGCTGGTTGGCGCGGTTCCAGAACGATGGCTGGGCCAGCCAGAATTGCCTGCCAAGCAATAGTGAACCCGCAAGTAGAAAGAAGGCTTGTTTGGGTGGTAATCCCATCAGGTTGTGTATTGGGTAATTCGGTCAGCTTCCTAGATTTACCCGAACAAGTAATTACTAGGCTAGAGGAAGATTTCGTATCTCTTGAAGAGGGTTTAGAATTTCTTGCTGGAAGATTAAACTCTGATGAGTTGGATCTTTGGTCAAAAGCTTGGGCTGCAAATAATAACGTGAACAACTACGAAATAGAGATGCTTCCTTTTGATGCAAACGATATTTCTCGGTTTACGGTTTGATGAAAAAAGAAAACAGTATTATCAACCGTTTACTTCTAATTTCCCATTTCCGGAATTAGGACAATGGAAGAATGGATTAATATCCTTGGTTTGTGTACGATGGGTATTACCACATAGGGATTTGAGCTGGGAGAGATATGGGAATTAATCCAAAGATTGGGATAACAGGCCTCCCTAGATCTGGGAAGTCAGCGGTGCTTCAGAAGGTGGTTGACATGATTACCGAGGAAGGAGGTGGAGCAAGGAGGACAAAGGGGCCATCTCCTCCGGAGCATATCGTAGGTGGTGTGAGATCAGAACCGGTAATTGAAAACGGGGAAAGAGTTGGGTATGCATGCGTAAATATCTTGACGGGGGAAAAGGGAGTAATGGCTCACAAGGAAATAGACTCCAGAAATAGAGTTCTAGGATTCGGGATAGACCCCAGTGAGATAGAGAGAGTTGGTGTCCCTGCAATAATGGATAGCGTAGGAAACTGCGAGATTCTTGTTATAGACGAAGTTGGAAAGTTCACTGTGGAGAGTGAAGGATTCGTGAATGCGGTAAGATTAGCATTGAATCATGATATGCCTACGCTTTTGACGCTACACAAGAAGAGTAGGCACCCACTATTGCAGGACATAAGAAGGAGAGACGATGCAAGAATTCTAGAGGTTACTCCAGTCAATCGATCTCTGCTTCCTTACAAAATCCATAAACTAATCCAAGAGTTCTGACCTAATTTTCGGTCAAGTTGATTCATGACTGCACTCCCGTAGTGGCATGGAATCCTCGGCACACAGGATGCGTAGGGCGCTTGTTGGTTTTGGGCTGAGCTTGGTAGTCGCGGTTTGTATTGCCATGCTCGACGAATCAAATGGGTGGATGAGTGGTTTTCTATGGGTTATTCCTACTTCTCTATTTTTTATTTCATTTGTTCTAATTTTGATTCTATCGGGAGGTGGAGATAGGTATCACGGGAATTGGATTTCAGACTCATGGATGAGCAGAGAGACTGAAGGAAAAATGAGAGATAGGCTTGAGAAAGAAAGGGAAGAGGCTAACTTGGAAGGTCTTGGCTCAAACTGGGCAAAGATGGAAATGAGGCACTTGGAGTCTAAGCACAGCGAGGAGTAGCAAGCGAAACCTTGACCCCCTCCTGCCCTCTCAGGTGGACCGGTGGAAGCATGGGAGAAGTGCCTGACGATCTAAGATATACTGCGGAACACGAATGGGTGAGGGAGGAGGGTGAAGAAGTCACTATCGGTATAACCGATTTCGCGCAAAATGCTCTTACCGAAGTAGTCTGGGTTGAGCTTCCCGAAATTGGTTCGAATGTAGAGGAGATGGAGGCTTTCGCGAGTGTCGAGTCAGTCAAATCGGTCAGTGAAATTTACGCCCCTGTAGCTGGTTCAGTATCGAACATCAACCAATCGTTGGAAGAATCCCCCGAGAAAATTAACGAAGATCCGTATGGTTCGGGATGGATATGCAAAATCACCGTTCATGGTGGTTTGAATCCGGATATTCTGCTCGATGCGGCGAGCTACTCCGCATTGATAGAGGACTGAGGATGAATTATTCCGATGAGGTACACGTGTACGTAGACGGTTCATGCGCTGAAAATCGAAACGTCGACTCGGAAACTCGTGCTGGATGGGGGCTATGCGTAATTGAAGGAGATTCTTCTTCTTCTGGTAAAGGCATGGGTAATCTGGTATTCGAATCTAATGGGTTAGTAGTTACCAGTCCCACTAAGGAAGGTTATCTAGGAGCTAATGTCGGATCAAATAACACCGCTGAGCTTTCAGCTGTGGCACATGCACTCAGATGGGTTTTGGGAAATGCCCAGATCGTATCAATCACAATTAGAAGTGACTCTAATTACGCATTAAAGATCGCCTCGGGGGAGTGGAAAGCAAAAGCTAACCTAGGGCTATCGACTAAAGTCAGATCATTATGGGATGAAGTAAGCGAACTAATTGCACTAAAAGGAGAACACGTTCCTGCTCACAGTGGGCACCGGTGGAATGAACGTGCAGATCATTTGGCGTTTAGAGCAATGCAAGGAGAAAGGGCTCTGCCTCTACAATTCTGGAAACCAGGACAAAGGTAGTCATTCCTCCTTCAATGGGCCAATGCTAAGCATCACATACACGGCTTGTAGCAGCATCAGTAGTCCAATCAAGCTTATCACAAGCCCCGTAGGATTAGGTAGATTTGCCTGTAAAGGGTTACCAGCGATCCAAGCTATTGCTAGGACAATGATAGAAAATAAAAATTCCTTTCGAGCCGATCGATGAGGATCCTCCCAAAGATCTGTCCATGGAATTAGACCTTGTCTCTTAAATGTGAATCTGTACCAAGCAACATAACCAAAACATAGGCCACATAAACCGATTAGCCCTCTGGAGAAGCTCCCATCTTCCCATGGACCATCGGGTGCAATTCCAATTAGCAAAGAGTCTGTAATTAGCAGGCATGCCGCTCCGGCAAAGTACCTCCATTCGGGTTCTTCATCCCCTTTCACAGTGGGACGGGGGAGAAGCGTAGTAATGATGTATTGCTATCTTCTGGCATTGAATAGAATATGCACGCAGTGAATTTCTCCGATGTTCAATCGGCTGCATCAAGAATTGAAGGGATAATCGCCAGAACACCAGTAGTAAACTCCACTGAAATAGACAAATTAGCTGGAAGAACAGTTTACATGAAGTGTGAAAATCTTCAACATATTGGTGCCTTCAAGTTCAGAGGAGCCACGAATGCGATCCAACTTATGGGGCAGGAGGCTGAGAATGGAATCTGCACACATAGTAGTGGGAACCATGGTCAGGCAGTTGCTCTAGCTGCAAAACAGAGAGGAGTCCCATCTTACATCGTTATGCCTGAGAATGCGCCCAGAATCAAAGTTGAGGGGGTTGCCAGTCATGGGGCTGAGGTGATACTCTGCGAGCCAAATCTAGCTGCTAGGATTTCAACCGCAAAATCTGTTCTGGATAGAACTGGAGCAGTGTTCATACATCCTTTCGACAATCCAAACGTAATAGCCGGACAAGGTACTGCAGCAAAGGAGATGATCGAAGAATGTGGTGGTTTAGACGCGATTCTTTGTCCTATAGGGGGTGGAGGTTTGATGTCAGGAACCAGTATCTCCACTAAAGCAATGCTTCCTAATGCAAGGATATTTGGAACAGAACCTGTAGGAGCAGATGATGCCGCTAGGTCACTTGAAGCAGGGAGTTTCTTCCCCCAAACAGGGCCAAACACAATATGTGATGGGCTTCTAACCAGTATGGGAGAGCTAACTTGGCCAATCATCAGAGATCACGTCGAGAAAATCGTACGTGTGCCTGATGAGGAAGTTCTGGAGGCGATGACTCTGATCCACAATATATTCGGTATGGTCGTAGAACCAAGCGGAGCAATATCACTTGCTGCTGTTTTGAGAGAGGATTTCAAGAGCCTAAGAGGAATAGAAACGATCGGCATTATCCTTTGTGGGGGCAATGTCGATCCTGAAAAATTACCTTTCTGAGTTTCGTTTAGATTGGTAATCATATTGGATCTTTTGTTTACCCTTAACCCAATTAAGAATGTCTGATATTTTTTGTGGAGCACGAGCCGGGATTTGCACCCGGGTCCATGGATCTGCAGTCCATTGCATAGCTGCTCTGCCACTCGTGCTGTGGCTTTGCGACTAACCTCCCTCTCTTGAAGACTGTCCGTGTACCACGAATACCTTCATTGGTGTGAGCGGGTCCTGTAATGTTGTGCCTCGAGTGTCTTCAAGGTTCGAAGGGCTGGGCGTGGGGTTCGCTCCATACTTACAACCGCCTGGCCCCGGAGTTGTTAGATGGACAGTGGGAGAACCTGGTTTTGACACCCCGGATGAGATTGTAAATGCCGCGATTGATCAGTTGAGGAAGGGTAAGACGAAGTACACCCGAGGGCCGGGAACTATGGAACTTTGCAAATCTGTGGCCGATTATCTATCAGTCCATCATGAAATTGAGGCTGAAGCTGAGGACATAGTTGTGACTCCTGGCGCTAAACAGGCTTTGCTATATTCCTTCATGATTACCACAATGCCAGGTGACGAGGCCATACTACTAGCACCCGCCTGGGCGTCTTACGAACCTATGCTCAAATTCATTGGTGCGGTTCCAAAACATGTTCAGGTAAACATGGATAATTTCCATCCGGATATGCAAGCGATTAGGGACTCTATCACTGAAAAAACGAAAATGATATTGATAAATTCGCCAAGCAACCCAACCGGAGCGGTATATACTCCAGAGGAAATTGCTGAAATTGTAGACATTGCAATTGAAAACGACCTATGGATAGTCTCGGATGAAATTTATGCAAGGATGATATGGGTTGATTGGCCACATGTATCTCCTTCGACAGTTGCTGGTGGTAAAGAGAGGACAATAGTAGTCAACGGATGGTCAAAGTCATGGGCTATGACAGGTATGAGAGTTGGATTCCTAACCGGTCCAAAGGTGGCGATGAAAGCAGCCATGAAGAGTCAGGCCAATTCTGCCTCTCATATTCCAACCTTCATGATGGAAGCGGCTAAAGTAGCACTGGAGTGCGATGATGCTGTTGAGTCGTTCAACAAGGAGTACCTCAAAAGAAGGGATATTCTAACCAAAGGGTTGGATTCAATCCCGGGGATTCGCGTACCTGAACCCGAAGGAGCGTTCTATGTATTCGCGGACATAACAGGCACAGGCATGACTGACATTGAGTTCGCAGATGGAGCGTTGGATGCTGGTGTCCAACTTATTCCTGCCTCCTTAATCACAGGAGGCTCTGGCTTCGTTAGAGTCTCCTACGCAGTCGATGAAGAGTCGATAAACGAAGGCCTTTACAGGCTTAGAAAATGGCTGACTAAAGAGTGAGTTTGAAATCTTGGCCACCAGACAGTGGCCTATGAGTGAGTCTGGGCCTGTAGGCAAGCACATCCTGATGGACTATGTCGATTACATACCCCCAAGAGATGACGATGGTGATTGGTTGTTAGGAATTCTAAGAGACTCTGTTCGAGACTCTGGTGTGATCGAGGTTCACTCTCATGTAGAGTCTTTTGATGGAGCTAAAAGTCCCCCTGGGTTCGCATCCATAGTGCTGATTGATGAGAGTCATGTGAGCGCCCACTGTTATTCTGAAAGAGGACTGCTGGCGATTGACGTCTTTACCTGCGGTAAACACGACCCGGAAATTATTGCGGAACTGATTCACGATAGGTTGAGATCGGAAATACCCAGCCTCAGACTAGTTTTCAGGAAAAGTGTTGATCGTTTTAGAGGTGATTAATTGGGAGTCAAGGATTTTATCCACGAGCATTACAGGCACTTCAATGCAGGTGAGCTAGCTCGTTGTTCCAATTCTCTCGATAGTTTCCTCTCTGAAGGAGGGAGGTTGATCGTAACTTTGGCAGGGGCGATGTCCACAGCCGAGATAGGTAGAAGCCTT
>MDSW01063793.1_pt1 | contig 15450 bp, 16 predicted proteins | sample 811171 | NCBI WGS metagenome assembly MDSW01 (sample SAMN05326641, study PRJNA326480) | marine metagenome | isolation source: seawater | place: Atlantic Ocean: North West | collected 2012 | reverse complement strand
CCGAGTGGTTGAAGGCGCACGCTTGGAAAGCGTGTAAACGGGAAACCGTTTCGAGGGTTCGAATCCCTCTCTCTCCGCCATCTATTATCCACATACAACAAAAAAGAGTCTAACTATAAAACCACGAATCATTTAAATTGTTCTTAAGGGCAGCTAAGGGAGACTGAAGCTGCCTTTGCCTTTTAGGGCCTCTTTATTCCAATTACTTCTAAATTTGCTGTTCTTTTAATTCTTTTAATAGTTTGATTAATTTCCATAATAACTGTTTTTTTCATAGGTCCGTAAGCATGAATAAGTTTTTTATTTGATAAAGCAATTGCAACGTGGCCTTTCCAAAAAATAAGGTCATTTTTTTTAATCTGTTTTAATTTAACATTTTTTCTAAAATATTTTACCTGATCTTTCGCATCTCTCGGACAATATTTTTTTTGAAAATTTAAAAAAACCTGCACTAGTGCAGAGCAGTCGATTCCTTTAAAAGACTTACCTCCCCATTTATATTTTATATTTTTAAAAATATTAATCTTATTAAAAAGATTTTTTTCTTTATAAGAAATTGGTTTAACATCTTTTGAACTTATCCAACCTTTTTCAAATTTAAGAAAATTTGCTTTTTTTTCTAAAACTTTTATTTTTGAGCCAAAAGTTAATTTGTTAATCTCATTTCGTTTGTTTGGAAATTTATAAACTTTTGCCTTTAAAATTGCTATTTTATGAGATGATTTGATGTACTGTGGAAATTTTTTGTTAATAATATAGCCTTTGTAATTATCCTCTTTAATCTTAACTTTAAGCCATTTTTTCGTTTTTTTTGAAAGTGTGAAACTATCTCCATAAATCATTTGCGTAACTATTTCAGACTTATTAGAGGGTTTTTTATAGAGATTTATAATTGAAAAATTATTCGTTAAGTATTTAGTCATTTAATTTAAGTTTATCTTTAATCATATAAAGAAAAATAAGAGAGGGTATTACCATTATCGCAGTAATTACAAAGAAAATACCCCAATCCCCATTTAACCAATCAACTAAAGCACCAGATGATGCAGCTAAAGTCGTTCTTCCAGCTGTGCCGATAGAGGCGAGAAGAGCATATTGAGTTGCGGTATAGGTTCTATCTACGAGCATTGAAATGAAAGCTACAAATGCAACAGTTGCAAATGCTGCGGCCATATCATCAAATATAACTGCTATTGCAAATAATAACTCTGATTTTCCGGACCATGCCAGCAGCGAAAATAATAAATTTGTTGAAGCCATCAATATACCAGATACAAACATTGCTTTAATAACCCCTGAGCGAATTGCAAATAACCCCCCAAGCAAAGTAAAAACCACTGTTGTAACCCAACCAAGTCCCTTTGAATAAAGCGCTATATCAGACTTTGTAAATCCAATTTCTTTATAAAAAATTACTGACATTCTGCCTAAAAAAGCTTCACCAATTTTAAAAAGAAATACAAAACCTAAAATTGCTATTGCTATATTGAATCCATTTTTTTTAAAAAAACTAATTACTGGCCCAATTACTGTTCCTGCTAACCAAGCAAAGACTTTTGTCAAAAAAGTGGAAGGACCAAATTTATTTTCAATCATTTCATCAGTTTGTCTTTGACTCTCTGCTCTATTAATTGATTGTGGCTCATCAACGAACATAAGACAAATGTTGCAAAAAATGACGACTATTCCTAAAACTAAAAAAGTTATTTGCCAGTAGTTTTGAAAACCAGCTTGTTGAAAGAACTCAGCTGAGTTAAGAGCTACTACACCACCTATTTTGTACCCAGTCCACCAACCAACTACGGCCATTGCTGCACCAGCTTGCATTGACTTACCCTCATGCTCACCAATCTGTTCAATTCTTAAAGCATCTACGGTTATATCTTGCGTTGCAGATGCAATTGCAATTATAAGGCCTATGGTAATTACAATTGTTAAATTTGCAGTCGGACTTATAACACTCCAACTAATTAAGCTTAGTAAGATTATAGTTTGCATGACAATAATCCATCCACGCCTATGACCTAATTTTTTCGTTAACCAAGGAATTCTTACTCTGTCGATAATTGGAGCCCAAAGATAGTTAAAGGCATAAACAGCAAAAATTAAACCTGCCCAACCAATTGTGCTTCTGCTTAATCCCTCTTCTTGTAACCAAAGACTTAAGCTACTTCCTATTATTACCCAAGGAAAACCACTAATGGCTCCTAACAATAATATTTTGATCATTCTTTGATCAAAATAGATAGAGAACGTTTCTTTCAAAGAATGTTTTTTATATATTTCCATAAGTTAATTTCTCCAAAAAGATGGGAAAAATAAAACTAAAATTGCAAATAATTCCAATCTACCCAGCAACATTCCAAAAGATAAAATCCATTTTGAGATATCAGGAATATTTTTATAGTTACCATCTGGACCAATCATTTCACCTAATCCTGGCCCGACATTTGATATCGCACTGGCTGCACCAGAAATTGCAGTTAAGAAATCTAAACCTGATAAAGATAACATTAAAGCAATAATTAAAAAAATTAACAAAAAAGAAAAAATAAAAGTAATTACAGATTTCATGAAATCGTCCGAAATTTTTTGTTTGTTATATTTCACAATAATCACACTATTTGGTGAAATTAATTTTTTTATTTGATTTTTTAAAAAAATAAGTAGCATTTGAAGCCTGAAAATTTTAATCCCACACGCGGTTGAACCTGCACATCCTCCAATAAACATTAAAAACAAAAAAAATATTAATGAAAATTTTCCCCATAAACCAAAATCATCAGTAACATAACCTGTTCCTGACAAAATAGAGATAACGTTAAAAAAAGAAATTCTGAAGTTATCTAAAGCTGAAGTTTCGTCACTTATAAGAAAAAGATAGATGAACATTATTAAAATAGATAAACATAAAATATTTATTAAACCTTTAATTTGTATATCTTCTAAGAAAATTTTTCTGTTTCCTTTTAAAAACTTAAGGTAAGCTATAAAAGGTATACTACCTAAAATTATAAAAATGCTAGCAACAATTTCTATATTTGAACTACCGAAAAAACCAATAGAGTCATTGTGAGTTGAAAAACCACCTGTTGCAAGTGTAGTCATAGAATGTGCTATGCTATCAAATACTGACATTCCGAATAACCAATAAAAAAATGCACATAGTGAAGTCAAAACTAAATAGGTAATTATAAGTATTGTTGCAACTTCCAAAGTTCTAGGCAATATTTTTTCTGTTGAGAGAGGTCCTTCCATTTTAAAAAGTTGCATCCCACCTACTTTTAATAATGGTAAAATAGTAATGGCCATTACAATAATTCCAATGCCACCTAGCCATTGCATGATCGCTCTCCACAACAAAATACTTTTAGGTGTGCTGTCTAGATTAGTAATAACAGTTGCACCAGTTGTAGTTATACCTGACATACTTTCAAAAAAAGCCTCACTAATAGAAAATTGTACAGGTGATAATAAGAATGGCAAACTTCCAAAAGCAGCTATCATTAACCAAGCCAAAGCTGAAAATAAAAATGTTTGTTGTAAATTTAATTTAAATTGTTTTTCTAAATTGGATAAAATAAATAATATTCCTATAAAAATTGTAATAAAAGAAGAAGCTATAAAGCTATGACTATTTTCCTGTTGTAGAAGTTGCATAGTGTATGGAATAAGCATCGAAAATCCCAAAATTGTAAGCAAAATACCAATTAAGAAAAAAACTGTTTTATTTGATGACATTAAAATGAGACTATTTAAATACTAAAAAAATTCAACTGTATTTAATAAATTATAAACTGTATTTTATAAAGAAAATTTTATAAACCTCTAATATGCTTGATAATAATGTAATCCAATCTGCTTCCGCATGGCCATTTGTAGAAGTTAGAAAATTGCTTAAAGAGAGAAAAAATTTAATTAATAAGAAAAAAAAAATTATCTTCCAAACTGGTTATGGACCAAGTGGCTTACCTCATATTGGAACTTTTGGTGAAGTTGCTAGAACAACAATGATGATAAATGCATTACGTCATATAAAAAATATTGATACTGAACTAATTACTTTTTCTGATGATATGGATGGTTTAAGAAAAGTACCTGAAAACATAGATAACAGTGAAATTTTAAAAACCAACCTTGGAAAACCTCTCACATCAATCCCGGACCCTTTTGGAAAATTTCAAAGTTTTGCAGAGCATAATAATACATTGCTTAAACAATTTTTAAAAAAATTTAATTTTGAATTTTCTTTTAAAAGTTCCACAGAAAATTATAAAAATGGAACATTTAATGAATCGCTTAAAAAAGTGGCTGAAAAATATGAAGACATAATGAATATAATTTTACCAACTCTTAGATCTGAAAGGAGAAAAACATATAGTCCCTTTTTACCACTATGTCCAGATACAGGTAAAGTATTAGAAATTCCGATGATTGACCTTGATAAAAAAACTGGCAAAGTATTTTTTGATAATAGTGGAAAAAAAATTGAAACTAGCATCTATGATGGCAACTGTAAATTACAATGGAAAGTAGATTGGGCTATGAGATGGTTTACTTTTGATGTTGATTTTGAGATGTACGGAAAAGATTTAACTGAGAGCGCAATACTATCTAGCAAAATTTGTAAAATATTAGGTAAAACTCCACCAAATGGATTTGCTTATGAGCTTTTTTTAGATGAAAAAGGTGAAAAAATTTCTAAATCAAAAGGAAACGGCATAACAATTGATGAATGGCTTGACTACGCCTCACCTGAAAGTCTCTCATTATATATGTATCAAAATCCCAAAAGAGCCAAAAAACTATTTGCAGATGTGGTTCCCAAAGCTGTAGATGAATATTTATCTTTAATAGAAAAGTTTCCTGACCAAAAGGAAAGAGATCAGTTGTCAAACCCGGTATGGCATATTCATAATGGTAAACCACCCACAGAAAAAATTGTAATGCCATTCTCTATGCTTTTAAACTTAGTGGGTTCAAGCAATACTGACGATAAACAAATATTATGGAAATTTATCAACAGGTTTCATAAAAATGTAAATCCAGAAAATAATCCAATACTGGATAATCTTACTGAAAACGCTATTAAATTTTTTAAAAATAAACTTAAACCAAAAAAAGTATATAAAAAACCAAATGATATCGAAAAAAAAGCATTAGCAAATCTTGCTTCAAAAATTGAAAAAATTAACGAGAATATGCCTCCAGAGGAAATACAAACAATTGTTTACACAGTAGGAAAAGAAAATGGTTATGAAAAAAATCTGAGAGAATGGTTTAAATTAATTTATCAAGTTTTGTTTGGAGACTTGGATGGACCAAGAATGGGATTTTTCATAAGCTTTTTTGGTGTGCAAGAAACAATTAAACTGATAAAAGATAAAATAAATTAAATTATAATGTATTCATTATTAAAGCCATTTATCTTTAAAATAGATCCAGAAATGGCACATGATTTTGCAATAAAATCTTTAAAATATAACTTTTTACCTGAGGATTTATTTAGAGTTGAAAATGAAGAAATTTTAAATACAAAAATTTTTAATAGAGTAATAAAGAACCCTATCGGTTTAGCTGCAGGGTTTGATAAAAGCGCTGAAGTTTACAATTCTTTATTTAAATTTGGATTTGGATTTATTGAAGTTGGAACAGTTACACCAAAAGAACAATTAGGAAATCCTAAACCAAGAGTTTTTAGGCTTGAAAATGATAAAGCGCTCATAAATAGGTTAGGTTTTAATAATGATGGTTTGGAAAAAGTTACAAAAAGGCTCCAAAGAAACTCTCCCTCCGGCTATTTAGGGGTTAATATAGGCCCAAATAAAGATAGCAAAAATAGAATAGACGATTATTTAAGGTGCATCGAAAAAATTCATAATTTTTCAAATTATATAACAATTAACATATCTTCTCCTAATACTCCGGGTCTAAGAGATTTTCATGATCAAAATATTTTAAAAGATCTATTAAAAGATATCACTGAATTTATGGAAAAAAACAAAATTAAAAAACCTTTAGCCCTTAAAGTATCTCCTGATATAAATGATAAAGAAATAGAAGATATTATTGAGTTAGTAAAAAAGTTTGGTATTAATGGTGTTATTGTTTCAAACACCACAGATAAAAACAGAGAAAATTTGAGAGAGGTGCAAAAACATGAAGCAGGAGGTTTATCAGGTGAACCACTAAATGAAATATCAAATATTTTAATAAAAAAATTTTACAGAGAGCTTAAAGGCACAATAACAATTATTGGGGTTGGGGGAGTTAACTCAGGCTTAACTGCTTATGAAAAATTAAAGTCTGGTGCTAATTTACTCCAATTATATACAGGTATGGTTTACGAGGGTCCTGGTGTCGTAAAAAAGATCAAAACTGAACTTATTGACATACTTACAAATGAAAAAATTAAAAACGTAAGTGAAATTGTTGGAACTGGTTCATAATTAGCCCTTGACCAAGTTAAGGCTTATAATTATACCATTCAAATATTATGACAAAAAAATGTGAACTAACTGGAGTCTTACCTCTTAAAGGTCATAACGTAAGTCACGCAAATAATAAAACTAAAAGGCGATTTTTACCAAATCTAAAAAAAATTTCTTTTAAAAGTGAAATTTTAAAAAGAAGCATAAGACTAAACGTAAGCAATGCTGCGTTAAGAACGGTAGATTTTAAAGGTGGTTTAGACAAGTTTTTAAAAACAGCAAAAAGAAAACAGTTATCCAAAAGAGTTCAAAAATTAAAATATTCAATAGTTTCACAAAAGTAATTTAAATGCTGTTTACAAAACAAAGAAAATTATTCTTCATATTATCTTTATTCATGGGAATAGTTGTAATTGCTTCTAATTATTTAGTGCAATTTCCTGTAAAGTTTTATGAATTAGAAAATTTGCTCACTTACGGAGCCTTCAGTTATCCGATTACATTTCTAATAACAGATCTTGCAAATAGAGCTTTTGGAAAAAAAATTGCGCGCTACATTGTGTTGGTAGGTTTTTTTATAGGTATAATTTTAACTCTGTTAGTTTCAACAAATTTTGAAGATTTAATTTCGATTAGGATAGCAATTGGTTCGGCCACTGCATTTTTTATAGCTCAAAACTTAGATGTAAATATTTTCGATAAATTAAGAAATAAATCTTGGTATATTGCCCCTTTAACATCATCAATTATAGGTTCAATTATTGATACCTTTCTTTTTTTCTCAATAGCATTTTATGGTACCGATGTACCTTGGTTTACTTTAGCGCTAGGTGATCTTGCAGTAAAACTTACTGTAGCATTGATAATGTTAATACCATTTAGATTACTGATTTATAGGATTAACGACCTCAATAATTTTAAAATTAAAAATTTAAATTATTAATTTAAAACTCTTTTATCGTCTTTAAATAAATCAGTTAATTGATTTATCATGACATCACCCAGATCCTGCACATCGGTAATTTTAACTGCTTTTTTATAATATCTTGTAACGTCATGCCCTATTCCAATAGCTAGAAGTTCTACTTCAGACTTGTTTTCTATCCATTGAACTGTATTTTTTAAATTTGTTTCTAAAAAATCACTTGAGTTTGTTGAAAGTGTAGAGTCGTCAACAGGAGCACCATCTGATATAACCATCAAAATTTTTCTTTCCTCTTTTCTTTTAGACATTTTTTCAAAAGCCCACTTTAAGGCCTCTCCATCAATATTTTCCTTCAATAGACCTTCTTTTAACATTAAACCCATATTCTTTTTTGCTAATCTCCAAGGAGTATCAGCGGATTTATAAATTATATGTCTTAGATCATTTAGTCTCCCAGGAAATTTTGGTTTATCATTTTTCATCCATAATTCTCGACTTGAACCACCCTTCCAATGTTTAGTGGTAAAACCTAAAATCTCAACTTTCACTGAACACCTTTCTAATGTTCTTGATAAAATGTCGGCACATATCGCTGCAACAGAAATTGGCTTACCCCTCATCGATCCAGAATTATCTATGAGTATTGTCACCAATGTATCTTTAAACTCAGTATCTTTCTCCTTTTTAAATGATAAAGAATTTAAAGGATCTATAATGATCCTTGAGAGCTTTGAGGTGTCAAGAGCACCTTCTTCTAAATCAAAATCCCAAGATCGATTTTGCTTTGCTAAAAGCTTCCTTTGAAGTTTATTAGCTAATTTTGAAATAAAACTTTTCAATTGAAGTAGCTGTTGATCTAGATTTTGTCTTAACCTAAATAATTCTTCTTCAGACTCAAGATCTTCAGCGATTATAATTTCATCAAATTCTTTGGTGTAAGTTTTATATTTTTGATCTCCAAAATTATTTTTATTTCTCACTCTTTTTTGAGAGTCATGTGATGAATCTTCTATTTCAATTTCATTAGCGTCTTTATCATTTTCATCAGCTAGGTTTTCTAGCTCAGTCAAACTAGTATCTATTGCCATTTCTTGATTTTCATCGAATTTCGACTCTTTCTTTTGGTCTGTTTCATCTTTATTACTCATTTCTTTATTCTTTTCATCATCTTTTTTGTTGTCAATTTCCTCATAATCAGAAGTTTCATCAATTTCTAATTTTTCTAATAGTTTAGAAATAATTGCATTGAATATTTCTTGTTTATCAATATTTTCTCTTATTTTATTTATCTTCATTTTGAAGACCTTATCAAAACTTTTTTTGTATTTTGTTGAAATACGTTCTTTATAAAGCTCGTTATTTATTTCAAAAAACTCTTTTCGTAAGTAATTTTCAAATGCGAAATAAATATTTTCTTGTTTATTTTGAGGTGGACTTTGTTTTGAGTAAAAATTTAATAGATTTTCTTTAATACCAATATATTCTTCTGTTCCAAGTAATTCAAAACGAATTTTTTCTGCGATTTCATAAAGCTTTTTAGCTTTTGATCCTGAGGGTTCGAAATTTTTAAATATTTTTTTATTGCTATATCTTAACCTCAGTGACTCGGAGTCTGCCAAGGCTCTAGTTAATTCGAAATTTATTTTATTTTGAAATTCACTAATTTCTGGTAAATTTAATTTATTATTTTCAACTGATATATCTTGTCCTCCAAAACTTATTTCAATATCATCTTTATTTGAAATAGATTTTACAGTTGACTTGATTGCTGTTTTAAAGCTTTCTAAAATTTCTTCTTTTTTTTGCACTTTAAATTTGAACGTTAATTGAAGATTCAGGTAATTCTTCACCAAAACATCTTTGATAATATTCAGAGATTATTTTTTTCTCAATTTCATCACATTTATTTAAAAAGGTTACTCTAAAAGCATAACCTTTATCTTTAAATATGCTAGCATTTTCTGCCCAGTGTAAAACAGTTCTTGGACTCATTACTGTAGAAATGTCGCCCAACATAAAACCTTTCCTTGTTAGATCAGCAACTTTAATCATATTAGATAAGGTTTCTTTTCCCTCTTTTGTATTATATTTTTTATTTTTTGCTAAAATAATTTCTAATTCTTTTTGATTAGTAAGGTAATTCAATGTTGAGACAATGTTCCATCTATCCATTTGACCTTGGTTTATTTGTTGAGTCCCATGATAAAGACCTGTCGTATCACCTAAACCAACAGTATTGGTAGTAGCGAACATTCTAAAAAAGTCATGTTGATCTAAAACTTTGTTTTTATCTAATAAAGTAAAACTTCCTTCACTTTCCAATACTCTTTGAATTACAAACATTACATCAGGTCTGCCAGCATCATATTCATCAAATACAAGCGCAACAGGATTTTGAATAGACCAAGGTAAAATTCCTTCTTTAAATTCTGTAATCTGCTTTCCGTCCTTAAGTACGATTGCATCTTTTCCTATCAAGTCTATTCTACTTATATGACTATCTAGATTTACACGAACACAAGGCCAATTTAATCTAGCAGCAACCTGTTCAATATGAGTAGACTTACCCGTGCCATGATAACCTTGAATTAAAACCCTCTTGTTAAAAGCGAAACCAGCTAAAATTGCTAAAGTAGTATCCTTATCAAATTTATAGTCGGGATCAATTTTTGGAACATATTCATTTTTTTTTGAAAAACCATTTAATTCCATATTACTTTCGAAACCAAAAGTTTGCTTTACTGAAATCTTAATATCAGGTTTTGCCGTAAATTGTGATATGCTCATAATTATTTTTTTCCTAAATTCATTTTTAATTGACTGTATGCCAAAGTAACTTTTTTTAATTTATCTTCAAATTTTTTACTACCTTGGTTTTTATCAGGATGATATTTCTTTACAAGATATTTAAATTTTTGTTGGATTTCTTGCCATTTTGCAGAGTAATTTAATTCCAAAATGTCAAAAGCATCTTTTTCCTTAGCGGACAAATTTGATTTTTTAAAATCTTTAAATCCCGTAGTGTTAAAAATGTTTAGTTTATCATCAAGAGCATTATTCCATAACAGGTTAAAAAAATTTTCAGAAGAACCAAAACTTTTGGTAGATTTATGCCATGTAATATCAGATTTTAAAAAATATTCTATTTCTTCATTATTCATATTTTCAAAATAATTCCAATTTTTGTTGAAAATTTTTATATGTTTTAAACAAAGTAATCTGTATTTTCTTACATTATCTCTTTCCATAGGGGCTTTATAGTTTCCTTGCTCCTTACAATTTTCCCAATCACAAATAATTTTCATAATTATAGTTTTTATATATAATATTGATTTATATGAATCCTTATATAAATCAAATTGAAGAAAAAATAAAAAGTAAAATTAAGTTAGAGGAGATCAAAATAATAGATAATACCGAATCTCATAAACGACATAAATCTTTTCAAAAAGGAAAACTTCATTTAATATTAGAAATTAAATCGAGCTATCTTAATAAACTAAATAGACTCGATGCGGAAAGAACTTTAATGAAAATCATAAAAGAAGAATTTGAACAAAAAATTCACGCTCTCGAAGTACGTTTAAAATAATTTCGTTATTATTTTTTTTATCTGATCAATTTCAAATTTATTTGCTCCGGGGTTTGTTGTTTTGCCTATCCGTTTTAAGAATATAAAATTAATTTTTTCATCATCTTTTTTTTTGTCATTTTGCATATATTTCAAAGATTTTAAAATTTCTTTCTTTTTAAAATATTTTTTTAATTTTTGTAATAAAAAATATTTTTTATAAATAATTTCTATTTGTTCAAAGGTCTTCTTTGAGCAAATTTTTTGCATCATTGAAATTTTTGTTGCTATATACATTCCTATTAAAACTGCCTCACCATGATTTAATTTATTTGAATATTTATTTTGAATTTCAAGTGCATGTGCGAAAGTATGTCCGAAATTAAGTGTCATTCTCAAATTCTTTTCTTTAAAATCTTTTTCGGTAAAATTTAATTTTATTTTACAACTTTTAATTATACTTTTTACCAAAATTTTATTTTCTAATAACAAAATATTGTTAGTATTTTTTTTTAAGAAATTAAAAAAAGTTTTATCGTTAATAATTGCATGTTTTAATACTTCTGCATAACCACAAATAATTTCTCGCTTTGGTAAAGATTTTAATAATTCAGTATCTGAAATTACAACTTTAGGATTATAGAATGAGCCAATTAGATTTTTTCCATAAATTGAGTTCACGCCTGTTTTTCCACCAATACAAGAATCTACTTGCGAAAGGAGTGTACTAGGTAAGTTTATAAAGTTTATCCCTCTTTTAAAAATGCTTGAGATAAATCCAGTCATATCCCCAACTATTCCTCCACCAACTCCAATTATCAAATCTGTTCTATTAAAATTTAATTTAAATAATTTACCTAAGAATAAATTTACTTGATTAAAATTTTTAATTTTTTCGGATGATGAAATAAAAAAAAAATGTATTTTGTATTTTTTTAAAAGTTTTTTAATTTTGAGTATAAATTTTTTTGGAATCTTTTTATCAAAAAATACAGCTATATTTTTACATTTAGGACAATGATTTTTTATTTCAGCAGGGAGTGTGATAATTGAGTTTTTACCTACTACTATTGAATAATCATTAGCTTTCAAACGATCAATTTTCATATAAAAATAAAATTTTATCTACTACCTGAGATTTTCTCATATTATCACAATTAATCCTAAAATTTGCAAATCTGTAAATTTTTTTCCTTAATTCATACATTTTCTTTAAATCAACATCCGTTTTTCTCGTATTTAACAAAGGCCTTCTATCATTTTTCTTATAACGTTTTATTAGACTTTTTAAATTTACCTTTAGCCATATACTTGTGCAAGATTTCAATACTTTTAACCTAATTTGATTATTCATAAATGCACCTCCACCCAAAGCAATAACTGCTCTTTTTTTTTTTAGAATTTTTAATGTAATTCTTTCCTCGATTTCTCTAAAAAAAGGCTCACCATTCTCCTCAAAAATTCGTTTTATTGATTTACCTTGATTTTTCTCTATGACTTTATCCACGTCAATAAACTTTAATAATAGTCTTTTAGCTAATAACCTACCTATTGTAGTCTTACCTACACCCATCATTCCAGTCAAAACAAGGCTTTTTTTCAATTATAATCCTAATTAAAAATTTGATTTATCACAAATTTGTCTTATTTTCTGAGTTTAAATATATTTTTTAACTATGCAACTTAAATTCAACCGACAAAAAAGTATTAAGGACTCTTTAATACAAAAACTACTAAAGTTAATAGTATTTATAGGTTTCTTTGTAATTATTGTTTTTTTACTTGAAAAAATTAATTTTTCTAAACCTGACAAAAAATTTAATACTGATATTACAAATGAAATTATCAGACTTAAATAAGTTATTTTTTTTTTTAATCATATTTTTAAAATTAAGTGTTTCATATGCAGAAAATGAAATAGATATATGGAAAAAAAATAAATCAAATCAAAATAATGAAAAAACTCAATTGAAAGATAATAAAATTGAGAGCCCGATAATTAATAAAAACAACATAACAACTAACAGCATAATACAAGAAGAGACCCCTACTGAGGTAGAAGATTCTTTGTTATATGGAATCTGGGATCCAGATAAATATAATCTTGAATTGTCCATGTGGTCTAAAACTGATGGAAAAAACATACAAAAAACAATATCTAGATTAAATAAATTAGAACTTTCTGAAACTGCTGAGAATATACTTCTTAACACTTTATTTTCCTATTCATATGCACCAACAAACTTAGGTGAGGAAGATTTTTTAGATATTAAAATTAATTGGTTAATAAAGAATAAAAAAGATGATTTAATTGAGCAGTTTTTACAAAAGAATAATGATTTTCCGAATAAAAATAAAATTATTCAATATTTAGTCGATAGGAATATATCAAATGCAAATATAAAAGTTGGTTGCGAAAAAGTAAATTTTATTGGAAAAGATATTAAAGACCCATATTTAGAAAAATTTAAAATATATTGTTTGGTTTTCAATAATAAAAAAAGCCAAGCCCAACTTCTTCATGATATTTTAAAAGAACAAAATCAGTCAGATAAATTTTTTGACAACGCAATTAATTTTTTACTAGACGTATCGGAAAATAAAAATAAGAAAATTAAAGATGATAACTTATTAAATTTTTATTTATCAAGCATAACAATTCCGAATTTTAAATATGAGCTTACCGATAAAACAAAAAAGAGCATATGGGAATATATGAATTCTGCCAATCTAATTAAAATTGACGATATTAATGACAAAAAAAAAATAAAAACTATTGAATTAGCAGCAAATAAAAATCAAGTAGATAAAAGTCAAGTATTTAAAATTTACAAACAGATACCCTTTGAACTTAATAGTTTGATTAATGCACAAAATGTATACCAATCTCTTGATGATATTGAGAGTAGAGCTCTAATATATCAAAAATTTTTGCTCTCAGATAATACTCAAAATAAACTAGATCTGTTGTTTCTTCTGAAAGATCTTTTTAAAAAAGAAAATTTGACAAATATATACACTAATTTTTTAAGCGATAGATTAAAAGAGATAGACGAAAAAGAAATTCCAAAAAATTACTTAAGCACTGTAGAAAAAAACATAGTTTCTAAAGAAAATATAAATCAACGAAAAATTAAATTTGATGACAAAACTTTACACAAATCAAAATTGATAAGGTATTTCTATGAAAGGGATTATCCTGCTAAAAAAACTCAAAAAGAACTTGATAGTATTTACAAAAAAATTAAAAGAAACAAAAATTATTTTTATTCTGCTAAAGATATAGCTGTGTTAGAGTCACTAGAATACGATGGAATAATAATACCGAAAGATATAAATCATAAAGACTTATCAAAAAGTTATGTCATCCCTGATAGTTTAAATGATTTAGCTGAGAGGGGAGAAAAAGGTTATTTAGCACTGAAAATTGTTGAAATTATTGGAGAGGATGAAGTAAATAATTTAGACTCAGAGACAATCTATTTTATAACTAACTTACTGAATAAATTAAATTTAAAAGAGTTTAGAAATGAAATACTCGCTACAGCTCTACCTTTAAGAATATAACTGTAGTAAAATCTTAAATGGCAAAAAAAAAAATTTTATCTATACCCGATCCGTTACTTAGAAAAGTTTCTGAACCAGTTTTAAAAGTAGACACCGAAGTAAAAAAATTAATGGATGATATGTTGGAGACAATGTACGCAGCTCCTGGCATAGGCTTGGCGGCAGTTCAAATTGGAATATTAAAAAGAGCTATCGTAATTGATTTGTCTAAAGAGGATGGGAAAAGAAATCCTCTATTTTTAGTTAATCCTGAGATTACTTTTAAATCAAAAGAGCTTACCACATATGAGGAGGGTTGTTTGTCAATACCAAATCAATTTGCAGAAGTAAAAAGACCTAGTGAGTGTAAAATTAATTTTTTAGACTACAATGGAAATAAAGATGAATTACATGCCCAAGGTCTTTTGGCTACTTGTATTCAACATGAAATTGATCATTTGAATGGAATTTTATTTATTGATCACTTGTCAAAACTAAAAAAAGATTTAATTTTAAAAAAAACAAAAAAACAGAAAAAAGAAATTGATAGGGTGGTAGTGTAATTTCAACAAAAAAATGTCATTAAATATAGTATTTATGGGCACCCCAGAGTTTGCAATTCCCACCTTAGAACAATTGATAAATTCAAATCATAAAATAATATGTGTTTACACACAGCCACCAAAAAAAAAATCTAGAGGACAAAAAATTCAAAAAACTCCAGTTCATATATTTTCTGAAAAAAAAGGGTTAATAATTAGAACAAGTAAACTTACTGATGAAAATGAGCTAACAAAATTTAAAAATTTAAACCCAGATCTTGTGATTGTAGTAGCGTATGGTCAAATAATACCAAGTTCATTTTTACAAATTTCTAATTTAAATTTTCTAAATGTTCACGCATCGTTATTGCCAAAATGGAGAGGAGCCGCACCTATTGAAAGAGCTATTTTAAATGGTGATAAAGAAACAGGAAT
>MDSW01130488.1_pt1 | contig 15451 bp, 15 predicted proteins | sample 811171 | NCBI WGS metagenome assembly MDSW01 (sample SAMN05326641, study PRJNA326480) | marine metagenome | isolation source: seawater | place: Atlantic Ocean: North West | collected 2012 | reverse complement strand
GCGGGTGGCAGTGATGAAGTTCATTTTGCAATGACTGCGATGTTTGATGCGATGACAGCCTTATCTTCAAAATATAATGATACCCCCGAAAAAGCTTCTAGACCATATGACAAAACTCGAGATGGTTTCGTTATCTCAGGTGGTGGTGGAGTTTTAGTTTTAGAAGAATACGAGCATGCTAAATCAAGAGGTGCAAAAATTTATGCAGAGTTAACTGGTTACGGCGCCACATCAGATGGTTACGATATGGTTGCTCCATCAGGCGAAGGTGCAGTTAGATGTATGAAAATGGCTTTAAGCACTGCAAAAAATAAAGTTGACTACATAAATACTCATGGCACATCTACGCCTGTTGGAGATATAACTGAATTAAAAGCTGTTGGGGAGGTATTTAATGAATACAAACCAAAAATTAGCTCAACTAAATCTCTTGCGGGTCACTCTCTGGGAGCTACTTCAGTACATGAAGCTGTTTATAGCTTAATTATGATGAAAAATAATTTTATAGCTGCTTCTGCTAATATTAATGACATGGATGAGGAAGCAAAAAAATACCCAATTGTTACAACAGTTGAAAAAGAAGTAAATTTAAATTCTGTAATGTCGAATAGTTTTGGTTTCGGGGGAACTAATGCTACTTTAGTATTCGAAAAGGTAAAATAATGAGTTTAATGAAAGGAAAAAAAGGTTTGATAATGGGCGTTGCAAATGAGCGTTCAATAGCCTGGGGTATATCTCAAAAACTTGCAGAAGCAGGTGCTGAGTTAGCTTTTACATACTTGGGTGATGCTTTAAAAAAAAGAGTTGTTCCTTTAGCAGAAAAATTAAATTCAAAAGTAACTTTTAGCTGTGATGTAGAAAAAAAAGAGGAAGTAGTTCAACTTTTTAAAGATATTAAGTCAAAATGGGGACAAATAGATTTTGTTGTTCATGCAGTAGCTTTTTCGGATAAATCTGAGTTATCAGGAGAATATTTAAATACCACTAGAGAAAATTTTCTAAGAAGTATGCTAATCTCCTGTTTCTCATTTACCGAGATATCTAAAGAAGCTGGAAAAATAATGAAGGAAGGAGGAAGTTTACTAACGCTCACTTATGAATCTACTAAAGCAATTCCAAATTACAATGTTATGGGAGTTTGTAAATCTGCTTTAGAAGCAAGTGTTAAATATTTGGCTAGAGATCTTGGTAAAAAAAAAAATTAGAGTAAACGCAATTAGCGCAGGTCCAATCAAAACTCTTGCAGCTTCTGCAATTGGAGATGCAAAATTTCTATACAAATGGAATGAAGACCATTCTTTTTTGAAAAGAAATGTGGATATTCATGATGTCGGTAATTCTGCACTTTATTTACTTAGTAATTTGGCTGCAGGTGTTACTGGAGAAATTCATTATGTTGACGCGGGATATAATAAAGTTGGAATGCCAGATCCCAAAAATATGTCTTAAGCTGAAGCTTGTTTCATTGATAATTTTACTTTTCCTCTATCAAATCCAACAACTTTTACAGATACTTCATCACCTTCTTTTACAACATCACCAACTTTTGCAACACGCTTATCAGCTAGTTCTGAAATATGAACAAGACCATCTTGTTTTCCTAAAAAATTAACGAAAGCTCCAAACTCCATTATTTTAACCACTTTACCTTTGTAAATTTTACCCATTTCTGGTTTTGCAATTAAATTTTTAATAAAATCTATAGCTTTATTTCTTGAAACTTCATCTGGAGCTGCCACAGTAACCTCTCCTGTATCTTTTACATCAACTTTAGCTCCTGAGGTCTCAACAATTTCTCTGATAGTTGCTCCACCTTTACCAATTACTGTAGCTATATCTTTTTTATCAACTTTAATTGTTTCCATCTTAGGTGTGTGCTTTGAGAACTCTTTTCTAGAGGTTTTAATAGCTTTATTCATTTCACCTAAAATATGTTCTCTCCCTGCCTTAGCTTGATCTAAAGCCTTTTCCATAATTTCAAAAGTTATACCCGTAATTTTAATATCCATCTGCAGTGATGTAATACCATTTTTTGTGCCGGCAACTTTAAAATCCATATCCCCCAAATGGTCTTCGTCTCCTAAAATATCAGAAAGCACAGAAAATTCTTCTCCCTCTTTAATTAACCCCATGGCAATTCCAGCCACTGGTTCCTTTATAGGAACACCTGCATCCATTAAAGATAAAGAAGTTCCACAAACAGTTGCCATAGATGATGATCCATTAGACTCTGTTATTTCTGAAACTACTCGTAAAGTGTACGGAAAATTTTCTTTTTTTGGTAAAGATGAGTTTATTGCTCTCCATGCGAGTTTTCCATGTCCAATTTCTCTTCTACCAGTGCCTATTCTACCGCATTCCCCTACTGAAAATGGAGGAAAATTATAATGCAACATAAAGTTTGATCTTTGCATACCCTCAAGACTTTCTAATCTTTGTTCATCATCGGTCATACCAAGTGTAGTAACCACAAGAGCTTGTGTTTCTCCTCTGGTAAAAAGAGCAGATCCATGAGTTCTTGGTAAAACACCTACTTCACATTTTATCTGCCTCACATCTGCTAAGCCTCTTCCATCAATTCTTTTTTTTTCTTTTAAAATTGCTGTTCTCACTATATCTTTTTCTAAAGATTTTAACTGACTCATTGCTTGATTTTCCGATACAGCCTCATCTTCTAAAAACATTTCTTTACATTGAGTTTCTATTTCAGAAATAGCTGTAGATCTTTTTTTTTTATCTATTTCTTTAAACGCGCTTCTTAAGCCACTTTCAAATTTTTCGGCTATCTTCTTTTTGATTTCGGTGTGGTCAACTTCTTCGACCTCCCATTTGGACTTTCCAGCTTTTTTTGCTAACTTTTCTATTGCTTGAATTACTGGTACAAATTTTTCATGTCCAAATTTTACTGCATCTAACATGACTTTTTCAGATAATCCTGATGTTTCTGACTCAACCATCAGAACTGCGTCTTTTGTCCCAGCAACTACCAGGTCTAACTCTGAAACTTTTAATTCTTCTACTGAAGGGTTAAGTAAGTATTTTCCATCTTTGTATCCAACTCTACTTGCCGCTATCGGCCCTAAGAATGGTAGTCCTGAAATTGCTAGCGCTGCAGAGGATGCAATGATTGATAAAATGTCTGGTTGGTTTTCGTTATCGTAAGATAAAACAGTGGGAAGTACTTGAACTTCGTTCATAAAACCAGATGGAAATAACGGTCTTATAGGTCTATCTATTAATCTTGAAATCAGTGTTTCAGCCTCAGTAGGTCTAGCTTCTCTTTTAAAATATCCTCCAGGTATTTTACCCGCTGCGTAGTATTTTTCCTGATAATTTACTGACAAAGGAAAATAATCTTGACCGTCTGCGACTTTTTTTGCTCCCACTGCTGTTGCTATTACTACTGTCTCTCCTAAAGTTGCTATGATAGCTCCGTCCGCTTGTCTAGCTACTTTTCCCGTTTCTAAAGTTAACTTTTTACCATTAACCTCAATTTCCTCCTTATGTATTTTAAACATTATTTCCTTATATTTAATTGTTTAATTACTTTTAGGTATGAATCAGTATTTTTTTTTTTTAGATAAGCAAGAAGCTTTTTTCTTTTGTTAACTGATTTCGTCAAACCTAAAGTAGAGTGTTTATCTTTTTTAAATTTTTTAAAATGATCCGATAATTTTGTAATTTTATCTGTTAAAAGACCAATTTGAATCTCTGTTGAACCTACATCTTTAGAGTGCAAAGCAAGCGACTTAATTGTATCTTTTTTTTTCTTTATCATTGTCTCGATTTTTCTTTATAATTTTTTCAATCTTCTCAGCATATTCAAAAGAGTTATCTTCAACAAATGTGAGTTTAGGAAGAAACTTTATCTCTAGCCGTTTAGATAGCGCTTTTCTAACAAGATGGGAGTATTCAGTCAAGATTTTTACGGTTTCTTTAATTTCCTCTCCCCCTAAAGGAATTACGTAAACTCTTGCTGTTTTGAGGTCTGGGGTCATTCTAACTTCTGTCACAGTAATTAATTTCGAATTTAGAGTAGGTATTTTAGCTTCATTTCTAATAAATAATTCACCTAAATTTTGTTTAACAAGTTCTCCAACTCTCAACTGTCTTTGGCTAAAGGATCTGTGTGAAATACGGACCGTCATTAAATTGACCTTTGGATTTCTTCGGAAATATAGGACTCGATTACGTCATTCTCCTTGAAATCAATAAAGTCTTTTAAGCTTATTCCACATTCCAAGCCTGTTCCCACTTCCTTGACCTGATTTTTTTCCCTGAACAAAGATAAAATTTGACCGTTATACACTACTACTCCATCTCTTATTATTCTCGCTTTTGATTTACTTTTAATTTCACCACTAATTACTTTTGATCCAGCAATTTTGCCAACACTCGAAACGCTGAATATTTTTTTAATTTCAGCGCTACCTAGTAAAGTTTCTTTAATATCTGGCTCCAGAAGTCCTGATAATGATTTACCTACATAGTCTAATGCTTCATAAATAATGTTAAAAAATTTAATAGATACTTTCTGATCTTCTGCAAGTTTTTTTGCCTCTCTATTCGGTTTAACATTAAATCCGATTAATATTGCATTTGATGCTTTTGCTAAAGAAACATCAGTCTCATTGATCATGCCAATGTCTGATAAAATTATTTTTGCCTCTACCTCTTTGTGTTCAATCTTATTAATTGCCATTTCTAAGGCTTCACTTGAGCCTTGCACGTCTGACTTTATAATTATGTTTAATTCATCTTTTGATTTTACATTGTCAAAAAGAGTAGTTTTATCTTTTGCTAATAATTTGTTTTTATCGCTATCTATTTTTTTAAATTCAGACATTTTTTTTGCCTCTTCCTCATTTTGTGTAACAATAAACTCAGCACCAGCATATGTTGAACTATTCATACCTAAAATTTCGACAGGCATAGATGGCAAAGCCTCATTCACAATTTTTCCTTCATAATTGATCATCGCTCTAATCTTTCCCCAAGTCTCACCACATATGAAGTAATCCCCTCTTTTTAATTTTCCATTGCTAATCAACAAGGTTGAAACAGGCCCTTTACCTTTATCAATTTTGGATTCAATTACTATACCTCTTGCTCGATCACTATATGAAGCTTTCAAATCTAAGATCTCCGATTGAAGCAAGATACTCTCTTTAAGTTTATCTAAGTTTATTTTTTTTAATGCAGAAACTTCTACAAAAAGAGTATCTCCGCTCAAATCTTCAGCAATTAACTCATATTGCATCATTTCATTTTTAATTTGACTGACCTTTTTTTCTGGCAAATCACATTTGTTTATCGCTACAATAATCGGAACTTTAGCAGCTTTTGCATGTTTAATCGCCTCAACTGTTTGAGGTTTTATACCATCATCAGCAGCCACAACTAAAACGACGATATCTGTAATTTTTGAACCTCTAGCTCTCATTTCAGTAAAAGCTGCATGACCTGGGGTATCAATAAATGTAATTAATTTATCCTTATCTGTTTTAACTTGATAAGCGCCAATGTGTTGCGTGATGCCGCCATATTCACCTGAAACTATATTTGAGTCACGTAATGCATCAAGTAAAGATGTTTTACCATGATCGACATGACCCATGATTGTTACTACAGGGGGTCTTATTTTCACATCTCCCTCTAATGTTTCTTGTATTTTAGTTGCTGCAAATGTAGGTTTTTCCTCTAAAACAGGTCTATGGCCAAACTCTTTGACGATATATTCTGCTGTATCTTTATCAATGTTATGATTAATAGTTGCAACTACTTTCATATTAAATAAAAATTTTATAATTTCGTTCGATTTTTCGGCCATTCGGTTAGAAAGCTCTTGGATAGATATTTGCTCTGGAATTTTTACTTCTCTTATAACTTTCTTAAACTCTTTTTTTTCATCATTATCTGGTTTAATCTTTTTCTCTTTCAATCTCGCTCTTTTTACAGAGGCTAAACTTCTTTGTTTAATTTCAATTTCTTCAACATTTAAGGCTCTAGAAACAGTTAGTTTAAAATCTCTTTTGTCTACTGGACCTTTTAATTTAAGCTTACTTTTTCCTGCTGGTTTATTATCTTTCTTAATAAATTCTTTTGTTGCTTGCTGCTCAACAAATTTCCTAGCAAAAGTTTTTTTTCTGGTTTCTTGTTTTAAATTTATTGAAAGATTGGCAGTTTTACTGAAAGGCTTATTTTTAAATACTTTCTTTTTTTCAACTGAATAGGACTTTTTTCCAGAGGAAGTTATTGAGCTCGCATCAATCTTTTTCTTAAAATTTGGTGAAATTGTAAGCGTTTTTTTTTTATCTTTTTCCATAACATTATTTATACGCTATCTTTCTAGCCGCCATTATTAACTCATCGGCCTCTTTACGGGAGAGTGAAAACTCCTCGAGATAGCCATTAATCCTTATTTTTTTGCCTTTTACTTCATCAAAACCACCTATTAACTCATCAGAGGAAAGATCGGCAAAATCATTTATTTTCTTAATATTTTTCTGACCTAAAATTACAAGCATTCCTTGTGTCATCCCTTTTAAGTTTATAAGACTATCCTCAACACCAAGTTCTTTAAGTTTATTAGATACAACCTCTTTTTCTTTTATTAATGTTTCTTTTGATCTCTTGATTAATTCTTTTGCTGTCTCCTCGTCTATAGCATCAATTTTTGAAATATTTTCTGGATTTGACTGAGCTATCTCGTCAATTGAGTTAAATCCTTCTGAAACTAAAAGTTGACCTAGAGTTTCGTCTACTTCAAGATTTTTAATCAAATTTTCAGTTCTTTCTTTAAATTCAGCTTGTCTACGTTCTGAGTCTTCTTTGTCTGTCAAAATATCTATCTCATAATTTGTTAACTTTGACGCCAGTCTAACATTTTGGCCTCTTCTTCCTATAGCTTTACTTAAATTCTCCTCGGTAAGAATTATATCTATTCTTTTATTATCTTGATCGATCAAAACTTTTTGAATCTCGGCAGGAGAAAGTGACTCTGAGATTAATGTAGGTAAATCTTCAGTCCATTTAATAATATCAATTTTTTCACCATGCAATTCGTTAACAATAGTTTGTACTCTACTTCCACGCATTCCAACGCATGCACCTACTGGATCTATTGACGAGTCTTGTGAATGTACACATATTTTAGCCCTGCTCCCTGGGTCTCTAGCCACAGATTTAATTTCTATAGTGCCCTCGTATATTTCTGGTACTTCTTGAACAAAAAGTTTTGCCAAAAATTGGGGATGTGCTCTAGATAAAAAGATTTGATGGCCTTTTAATTCTTTTTTAACTTCATAGCAATAAGCCTTCACTCTATCACCTGTTTTTAAAATTTCTCTTGGGATTAGTTCATCTTTTTTTATCACCCCTTCTGCTTTACCAAGATCTACAATTACATTGCCATATTCCAATCTCTTTATTATTCCGCTCAAAATCTGGCTCTGTTTATCTATAAAATCCTCATATTGTCTGTTTTTTTCAGCTTCTCTAACTCTACTACTAATTACTTGTTTGGCACTTTGAGCTGCTATTCTACCAAAGTCTATTTGGGGGAGTTCTTCAAAAACTTTTTCACCAATTTTGATATCATTATTGTTTTTATCCATTTTTTTTGCTTCATCAACAGTTATTTCTCTTGAAGCATCCTCTACCTTTTCAACAATATCTAAAACTTTTTGAATTTTAATTTCTCCTGTTTCTCTATCAATGATCACCTGAATGTTGTTATCGTTACCAAATTTAGTTAAAGCTGCTTTTTGTATCGCACTTTCCATCGAGCCAATAACTAACTCTTTATCTATAGATTTTTCATTAGCGACAGCCTCAACTATTCTTAAAAGTTCAAGTTTATCCAGTCCACGATTTAACATTTTATTCTCTCCTAAAAAAAAATGGGCTAAAGCCCATTTTGAATTACTCAACAATTTTACTATATTTAAAAGAAAATTAAGGTTTTTTCAAGATTACATTTTAAATAAGTCAATTTTGTCAGTTTTTTCCCAAGTAAATTCCCCTTTATTTGTAGGTTTTCTTCCAAAGTGTCCGTAAGCTGAAGTAATTTCATAAATTGGGTTATTGAGTTTAAGCATTTCTCTTATTCCCCTAGGTGTCAAATCAAAATTTTCATTAATTATTTTTTTAATTTTTTCAATTTTCTCTTTGTCCACATCTGCAAGTTTGACAAATATTGATAATGGTTTTGAAACTCCTATGGCATATGCAAGCTGTATTAAGCATTGATCAGAGGCACCTGATGAAACAATATTTTTTGCTAAATATCTAGCAGCATAAGCTGCTGATCTGTCGACTTTTGTAGGATCTTTACCAGAAAATGCTCCACCTCCATGAGGGGCAGCTCCTCCATATGTGTCTACTATTATTTTTCTACCAGTTAATCCAGTATCTCCATCTGGTCCACCTATAATGAATTGTCCCGTCGGGTTTATATAAATTTGATTTGAGTCGAGCCCTTCCAAGTAATTTTTGGGGATAGATTTATTTATATATGGAATTATCAATTCTTTAACTTTTTGTTGATTTAGATCCTTAGAGTGTTGAGTTGAGATCACTACAGAAGTTACTTTTAAAGGCTTTCCATTTTCGTACATCATAGTCACCTGGCTTTTTGAGTCCGGTTCAATTCCTTTAAGGGATCCATTTTTTCTATCTTTAGCCATAAGTCTTAATATCTTGTGTGAAAAATAAATCGGAGCAGGCATTAAATCCTCCGTTTCTCTACAAGCATAGCCAAACATAATCCCTTGATCCCCTGCACCCTCATCTTTGTTTTCTTTTGAGTCAACGCCCATTGCAATATCTGAGGATTGTTCGTGTAAAAAAGTTTCTATTTTCGCGGTTTTCCAACTAAATCCTTTTTGATCATATCCAATATCTTTTATACAACTTCTTACTTTCTCCATCAGTTCTTCTTTTTCAATTTTTGGACCTCTGGTTTCGCCAGCCAGTACGACTTTATTAGTTGTAGTTAAGGTTTCACAAGCTACTCGAGATACAGGTTCTTTGGACAAGTAAGTGTCAACGACCATGTCAGATATTCTATCACAAACTTTATCAGGATGCCCTTCTGACACTGACTCGCTGGTAAACAAATATTTGTTATTATTCATTTATTAGTTTTGTAAATTCTAAAGATAAAAATATATGTAATTAAAAGAACAAAAAATATCAAATCATTTTTGTTTCTATTTTTGCTTTCAATTAAAGGTACCTCGTACTGTATATTACCAGCCTCAGTTGCGTTAAGTCTTTTAATAATTTCACCTTTGTTGTTAATAATTGCACTTACTCCTTTATTAGTTGATCTTACAAGATATAAATTTTGCTCAATCGATCTAAAAATACTCTTAGCAAAATGCTGATGAGGTCCTATAGAATTTCCAAACCATCCATCTTCTGAAATGTTTATTATCATATTTGTATTATCATCTAAATTTTGAGTCAGCTTTGTAAAAATAATTTCATAACAGATTAAAGGAAATATATTTAATTGATTAAAAACAAGATTTTTCTGTTTACCACCTTTAAGAAAAGACCCATGTCCTTCGGTAATTTTTTTAATTCCTAACCTGCGAAGCAATTTTTCTAGAGGCAAAAACTCTCCAAATGGAACTAATTTTTGTTTTTTGTATTCTTGTAAAATTTCTAATTCATTATTAACTAAAACCATTGTATTATAAATTCCATCATCTTCCTTGCTCACCCTGTTTATTCCAAACAAGATTAGGTGATTTTTACTAAAGTTACTTTGAAAAGTTTTTTTTAAATCTTTAATTTCTTTGAAATTATATCCGCCAAATACTCCCTCTGGCCAAACAAAAAGTGTTTCAGTATTTTTTGAAGGTTCGCTATATCTTATAATTTTTTTTAATCTCTCTCTTAGTTCTCTCTTAGTCAACCCATATTTAAGATTAAAATTTGGAGAAACAACTTTAACAAAAAATTTTTTATCAACCAAACTCAGGCTTTTTTGATTTTGATTAATCTTATAATTTCCATGGATATATAAAAAAGAGAATAAAAGAGGAAGAAGTAAAAAAATTGCAAATTTTTTTACATAATTAATATTAAGAAAATAAACTGAAGGAAGTAAAAAAAAGGTGATAATTATCAAATTAAAAGCAAATAAGCCTATTAAATTTAAAAGCTGAATAACTTCGGTAAAACTTGAAAAACTATAAGCCCAAAGGTTCCAAGGAAAACCAGTTAAAATTTTGGCTTTAATAAAATCTGAAAAAGCAAGACCCGCTGATAAGATTAAAAGAGAACTCAAATTGTTTTTTAAAACAGGTCCTATAAAGAATAATAAAATTGAAAAGAATAAGCTTAAAAATAAAGGTATTAAAATTAATCCTAGAGGAATTAAAAACATAAACTTTTCATCAAAAGTTAATGAGTTAATTATCCAGTGTATTCCACTTAAATAATATCCAAAACCAAAAGCTGTACCAAATATAAAAAAATTTTTTTTATAGGGTTTTTTTCTATAAATGCTTTTAGACTTCTTATTTATAAATACCAATAAGTAGAAAAATATGGGTAAAACTAGAAAATTTATAAATATAAAATTAAATGGCTGAAAAGAAAAAACTGTTAATGCTCCTAAGAAAAAAGGATAAATATATAAAATTGAAAAACGATTTTTGGGTAAAATTTTCATTTAACTTAAATAAGAAAGAAATTTGATTTCTAATTTTCTCATTTTATAAAAATCCTGATCTTTTTTATGATCATGTCCTAAAAGATGGACTAACCCATGAACCCACAGTTTTTTAAATTCATTTTCAAAATTAGTATACTTTTTCTTATTTTTAATTTTATTTAAATTGATTATAATATCGCCCAGGTAAACTTCTTTTTCATTTTTCAATTTTGAAATAAGTTCTTTTTTCTTATAGAATGGAAAAGATAAAATGTCAGTAGTTTTATTTTTATTCCTAAATTTATGATTTAATTTTTTAATTTCTTTATCTTCTGATAAAAGAAGTGTGCATATAATATTTACTTTATTGTATCTTCTAAATTTTTTATTTAATTTTTTAGTACAATTTTCTATATAAGTTTTTGGTTTTTTTAAATAATTTCTCCAAGCTAAACTATCACTGATGATGTTAATTTTTATCATCAGTGCTTTTCATTTGATAGGCCCTAATAATTTTTGAGACTAATGGATGTCGCACAACATCATTATGATCAAATTCAATAGTTTTTATCTCTTTCAAGTGCTCCAATATTTTTTTTGATTTGATTAATCCTGACTGAGATTTATTAATTAAGTCTATTTGGGATGGATCACCATTTACTACTAGTTTTGAGTTTTCACCAATTCTTGTTAAAAACATTTTTATTTGAGTTTCAGTTGCATTTTGTGCTTCATCTAATATTGCAAAACAATTTTTTAAGGTTCTTCCTCTCATAAATGCCAAGGGAGCAATTTCTATTTCACCTGTCTCAATCTTTTTATCTACCTTATCAGCTCCAAACAGTTCATATAGCGCGTCGTATAAAGGTCTTAAATATGGGTCTACTTTCTCTTTCATGTCGCCAGGTAAAAAACCAAGTTTTTCACCTGCTTCGACTGCTGGCCTTGAAAGGATAACTCTCTCAATTTTCTTTTCCAAAAGCATTGTAACTCCAACTGAAACAGCTAAAAAACTTTTTCCTGTTCCGGCTGGACCAAGAGATATTATAATATCATTTTCCTTAAGTGCTTTTATATATTCTGATTGCTTAACCGATCTTGCAATTACAGACTTTCTTGGAGTTTTAATTAATTGTTTAAAGGACTTAATATTTGTTTTTTCTTGTTCTATATTTTTATTCACTGAAAAGATTATATCCTCTTTTTCAATAATTTTTGTTAAAAAATACTTGTTTACAAGAAATTTAATTGCCTCACAGAAAACTTGGATATTTTTACTAGTTCCTTTACATGTAATTGAGTTTCCCCTAAAAAAAATGTTGGTATTTGTTAATTTAGATAAATTCTTTAAGTTTTGATCAAATTGTCCTACAATTGAAAGAAGCATTTCATTATTTGTTATCTGAATATTTACAGTGCTATCATCAATTTTTTTTATTAAAAAGTTTTGATCAAATTTAGTAATTTCCGACATAATTAAGCTGCAAAAACTTTTTTATTTTGATCTTTTCTAACTCCAAATAATGTATTTTGATTTCCATCTATAATGCTTATTTCTTCCAATTTTCCTAAAAGATTTTCATCACTTTTTACAATAACTGAATTGAAAAATTCATCTCTACCGAAAAATTCGTTTTTTCCTCTCACTTTATTTTCGAATAGGACTGACAATTTTTTATTTATAAGACTTTTTTTGTATTTCATTTTTATTTTCTCAGCAAGCTTTTGAAATATTATAAGCCTTTTTTTTAAAATGTTTTCTTCAATTTCTTCTAATTTTGAAGCTGGGGTACCAGGCCTCGGACTGTATAAAAATGAATAAGTGTTTATATATTCAACTTCTTTTAAAAGCTTCAAAGAAGCATTAAAATCCTTCTCGGTTTCTCCTGGGTATCCAATTATAAAATCACTTGAAAATTTAACTTTTGGATTAACTTTTTTAATTGTTTTTATTAAATCTAAATAATCTTCAATGTTATGTTTTCTATTCATGCTTTTTAAAATTTTGTTAGATCCACTCTGTACAGGTAAATGAATTAAAGGCATTAATTTATTATATGATTGGTGGGCATTTATTAAATCTGAAGTGAAGTCAATTGGATGCGATGTAGTATATCTTATTCTTTTTAATTTTTTTATTTTTGACATTTCGTTTATTAAATCTGATAATTTCTTACCATTATAGTTATAAGCATTAACGTTTTGACCAAGTAATGTAATTTCTTTAGATCCGTTATCTACTAGCTCAATGCCTTCATTTACTAACTCTTGAATAGATCTTGAAAATTCAGGACCTCTTGTGTAAGGCACTACACAAAACTTACAAAATTTATCGCAACCTTCTTGAACTGTTAAAAAAGAGGAAATTTTATTACTTAAATTTTTGATTGAATTTAAAGTGTCGAATTTATCAACTACATCGAAATTAGTTGAATTTATTTTTTTATAATTTTTCTCTATTGATGAAATTGTTTCATTAAAACGATGAATAGATTGCGGACCAATGACAGCGTCGATGTATTTTTCTCTTTTTAATAAAATTTCTCCTTCTGCCTGAGCAACACAACCAGTTACAATAACAATTGGTTTTTTTTTATTTCTAAAGGTTTTTTTTAAACGGCCAACATCATGATAAACTTTTTCTGTTGCTTTTTCTCTTATGTGACAGGTGTTCAATACATAACAATTTGTTTCTTTTAAATCTTCTGTTCTTATATAGTTATTTTTTTTTGCAATATCATAAATACGTTCGCTATCGTATTCATTCATCTGGCAACCAAAAGTTTTTATAAATATTTTTTTTTCCAAATTATTTTTTGATTTTAGAGCCATAAAGCTCAAGTTTATGATCTACAAGATTATAACCTAATTTTTTTGCAATTTTTTTTTGAAGTTCCTCAATATCTTTATCAACAAACTCAATTATCTCGCCACTGTTTATATCTATTAGATGATTGTGATCATCATTTATTTCGTAACGTGCTTTGCCTGCCTTGAAATCATGTTTAACTAAAATTCCCGCTTCCTCAAAAAGTTTTACTGTTCTATAAACGGTAGCTATGCTAATTTTGTCGTCTAAGTTTGACACTCTTTTGTGAAGTTCGTCTACATCTGGGTGATCCTTTGATCCATATATCTCTTTTGACTCTGAAAGCACTTTTGCAATTACTTTTCTTTGATCAGTAAGTCTGACACCTTTCTGTTTACATTTTTCTTCAATAATACTCATATCTAACTTAATTTAACTTAAATAGACGGGCTTAATCAATTTTTTTTCAACTAATTTTTCTTTCAATAATTGTTCTATATTTTCTTGGTCAAATTGCTTTAAATCTGTGTTTTTAAAGCCAAAAAGTCTTACTTTATTCGATATTTCTAACCCTTTGGCTATAGCTAAAGCAATTCTTATTCGCGAAAAACTACCAGGCCCTTGGTTCACGATAACGCTTAACTTTTGATCAGGTTTAACTTTATGTTTACGCAAAAATTCTAAAATTTCGTTTACAAGGGTCTCGCTCATTTTATTTTCTTTCTTTATATCGTGGATAAAAAAATCTTTATTTATTCTTAATCCTAATTTATCATCGTGTCCGATGCAGTTAATTATTAAAAAATTGTTAATCATAATAGTATCTATTATATCTTTTCAAACAATTCATTTAAAGCTATTTGCTAAAGAAAAATATAATTTTGATGATTATGGTTTGATATCAATTATGTATCACAGGTTTGATGAGAGCAAGTATCCATCCACTAATATACAAATTGATGTTTTTAAAGAACAGCTAAATATAATAGATAAAGAAGGTATAGAATTTATTCACCCAAAAGATTTCAAAAAAAGCCTTTATGAAAAGAAAAAAAAAAGAAAAATATTGCTTACAATTGATGATGGATTATTATCTTTTTATGAAAATGCCTGGCCAATTTTAAAAGAAAAAAAGATACCTTTCATACTATTTGTTAATACTAGAGAGGTTGGATCTTTTAATTATATGAATTGGGATCAAATAATTGAGCTTAATAAATCTGGTAACGTAGAGATAGGAAACCATAGTCATTCGCATGAATACCTAGCTGACGAGAATTCTGATTTTATAAAAAAAGACATTTTAACATCTATAGAAATATTTGAAAAAAAATTAGGTAAAAATTCAGATTTTTTTTCATATCCATTTGGAGAATACAGTTTAGAGTTTAAAAAAATAATAAAAGACTTAGGTTTCTTGTTCGCGTTTGGTCAACACTCGGGAGTTATTGATGAAACTAAAGATTTATGGGAGTTGCCAAGATTTCCTATAAATGAAAAATATGGAGAAATAAGTAGATTTAGTACCTTAATGAAAACATTACCATTTAAATATAAGAATATTTCTCCAGAAGATAGATATTTAGTACAGTCAAAAAATCCACCAAAAGTAATCATAAAATTTCATGATAATATTAAAAATCTTCAACAAATAAATTGTTTCTCAAATGAAGGAAATAAATGGAGAAATTCTAAAATATTTTTTATCGAAAAAAATACTTTAGAAATTGAAATAACTGAAAAATTTTTAGGTGAGAGAGGAAGAGTAAATTGTTCGCTCAAAGAAAGTAATGGCTTTTGGAGATGGCTTGGTGTTCAATACGTAATTAGCGAAAGATAAATTAAGAGTTCAATTCAATTTGCTTTACAGAGTTGACTAATCTTACTAACTCAAAATCTGACAATCTATTTTGAGTAATTATTTGATTTAATATCTTTGTATATTCAGATCCTGTTTGAGCGTAATTTTTGAG
>MDSW01124008.1_pt1 | contig 15451 bp, 10 predicted proteins | sample 811171 | NCBI WGS metagenome assembly MDSW01 (sample SAMN05326641, study PRJNA326480) | marine metagenome | isolation source: seawater | place: Atlantic Ocean: North West | collected 2012 | reverse complement strand
TATGACGGTGTTATGAAATCTTTTCAAGATAGTTTGGAAAGATTAGGCTTGGATAATATAGATATACTCCACTTACATGACCCTGACGATTATTTTGAACAGTCAAGACAAGGTGCAATAAAAGCTATGATTAAACTAAAAAATGAGGGTGTAGTAAAGGCACTTGGATGTGGAATGAATCAGAATGAAATGTTGTATGAATATGCAAAAGAGGGATGTTTTGATTGTTTTTTATTAGCAGGAAGATACACTTTAATTGATCAAACAAGTATAGAAAAGCTAATACCCATTTGTGAAAAAAATAATATAAGTTTATTATTAGGAGGGGTTTTCAACAGTGGAATTTTGATTAAACCTAGTCCAAATACTTATTTTGATTATTCTAAATTAGATGAAGACTGGTTATATAATGCTAAAAATAATAAAGTCAGAATTCCTAAATCTCATGAAAGTGCAGAATTTTGGCTTGATAAAGCTTACAAACTTGAGCAAGCTTGTGACAAATTCAATGTAGAACTAAAACATGCGGCTATACAATTCCCATATTCTCATCCAATAGTAGCTTCAAGTATTTTAGGAATGACTTCTTCAGACCAAGTGAGTGAAAATGTCAATTTTTACAATAGTAAAATAAATAAAGAACTTTGGGAATATCTCAAAAGCAATTCTCTAATTAGTAATGAGGTGCCAATTCTCTAGAAAAAAACTACAAAGTAGGGTCAATAATCCAAGGATTAAACTCATCCTCACCATAACCATTTATTTCACTTTTTGATTTTTCTCCAGATGCTATAGAAATTATTTTATTAAATATTTCTTTTCCTACTTCATTTAGAGATTGTTCATTATCCATTATCGTGCCTGCATTAATATCCATGTCATCTTTTAATTTGTTATACATATTAGTGTTACTCGCAACTTTAATACTAGGTGTTGGTTTAAACCCAAAACATGATCCTCTTCCTGTAGTAAAACAAATAATATTTGCTCCAGCAGCTACTTGGCCGGTTACTGATACTGGGTCATAGCCTGGGCTATTCATAAAATTAAAACCTGAGATTTTTAATTTTTCTGCATAATCTAAAACATCCACCATTTCTTTTGTTCCACTCTTTGCTACAGCCCCAAGAGATTTTTCTAAAATAGTAGTAAGACCACCTTTCTTATTACCTGGAGTCGGATTATTATCTAAACTACTATTATTTTTTTCTAAATGTTCTTTCCACCAATCAATTTGTTTTTTAATTTTTTTAATGTTAGTTTGATTTTTAGATCTTTCAAACAACAAATGTTCAGCTCCATATATTTCAGTAGTTTCTGATAATATTGAAGATCCACCGTAATCTATAAGCATATCAGATGCTAATCCAAGTGCTGGGTTTGCCGTAATACCTGAGTATGAGTCAGATCCACCACATTGTAATGCTAACGTAAGTTCAGAAATTGGAATTTTCACCCGTGTCAATTTATTTATTTCAATAAGTTCATTTATAATTTTTTTTGAAATATTATTAACAATTTGATTAGTGCCACCTTCATCTTGAATGTTTAAATATTCAACATTTCTTATTAATTGATCATCATTATACAATGATATTTGTGCACATTCACATCCTAAGCCAATTACAAAAACTTTTGCAAAATTAGGATGAATTTTAAAGCCTTCAATAGTCCTATTAAAAACATTCATACCATAACTAGTATTATTCATTCCACAACCAGATGAATGTTTCAAACAAACTGCTCCATCAATATTGTTAAATTGCTTATCTTTTAAAAATAAATTTATTTTGTCTGCAATTTTTTTTACCACTGTTGCTGAACAATTTACAGTACTAATCAAACCTATATAATTTCTTGTACCTGATGAACCATTACTTCTTTTGTATCCTCTAAAAAATAAGCCTTCCTTTTTCTTTTTTTTAAAATTTAAATTTTGTTTTTTTGTAAACTTTCTATTAAATTCAAAAAATCCTAAATTATGACTATGCACATGATCGCCTTCTTCAATATCACTTAATGACATTCCTATTTTTTGGCCATATTTAAAAATAAATTCACCTTTTTTTATTTTTCTAAGAGATATTTTGTGACCATAAGGTATTTTGTTTGCTGATTTAATTCCAATATTTATATTTACATTTTTTGGAATATCCATAGGAGCAATTCCAATATTATCTTTTTGATTTAATTTAATTATGTTAAACATAAAATATATTAATTAACACAATTAGATAAAATATTTAATATAAAATGAAAAAGAAAAATAAAATTACTTTTGGAAAACTAGATCTATTAAGGAACGATATAATTGAAAATCAAAAAAAAATTAGGATTGGTTTTGTAGGCGGTGGACCAAATTCATTTATTGGTTATACTCACAGGTTATCTGCTAGATTTGATAATAGGTTTGAGTTTCTAGCTGGAGTATTTTCTTCAAATAAAAAAAAATCTATAGATTTTGGGCAGTCTCTAGGGATTAACAAATACAGGTGTTACAGTGATTATAAAGAAATGGCTAAAGAAGAAGCAAATAGGGCTGATGGAATTGAAGCACTTGGGATTATGACTCCAGCAGGTAACCATTATCAAATTGCTAGAGAGTTTATAAAAAAAAAAGTACATATAATTTGTGATAAGCCACTAACTTCAACAATTAAAGATGCAGAAAATTTAAAAAAATTAATTTTAAAAAATAAAATAATATTTGCTCTTACTCATAACTATTCATCTTATCCAATGATACGTGAAGCAAAAGAAATTATTAAAAATGGAAAAATTGGTAAAATAACATTAATAAATGTAGAATATCCTCAAGGCTATACTGTAGCTATAAAGAAGAGAGATGAAAAAGAGATTTTAAAATGGAGACTAGATAAAAATCAAACTGGCCCATCAATGATTCTATCTGAGATAGGTACCCATGCTTATCATTTATTAAGATATGTAACTGGATTAGAAGTTATTGAGTTAGCTGCAGAAGTAAGCTCACTTTCTTCTGAAATCTCTGTGGATGATAACGCTTTTGTACTCTTAAGGATGAAAAATAATGCAAGAGGCTCTATATGGGTTTCATCTGCTGCAACCGGCGGTGAAAATGGTCTAAAAATTAGAATATATGGAGACAAAGGAGGAATAGAATGGTTTCAAGATGATCCAAATAATCTAAAATATATAGAATTAAATTCTCCAACTAAAATAATAACTAGAGCAAGTAATACGGTATCTAAATTTTCTTTAAAAGCATCACGAGTTGCTGCCGGTCACCCTGAGGGTTTTTTTGAAGCATTTGCAAATATTTATACAGAATTTGCTGAGTCAATAAATGCATATAAAAATAAAAGAAAAATTATTAATTCATTTCCAACAATTGATGATGGTGTCAAAGGTATAAAATTTATACATGCAGCTAAAAAATCATCAATTATGAATAGTAAATGGTTAAAAATTTAATGTTAATCAATTTTTTATAATGTTATATTTTAATTTATGATTAATTTTGCTTTACTCGGTGCAGGAAGAATTGGAAGTTTGCATGCACAAAACATATTTCATCATGAGTTTGCAAATTTAAAATTTATTTTTGATACTAACCAAAAATTATCGGCAAGTTTGTCAAAAAAATATAATTGTATTTCAACTAAAACAGCATCTGAAGCTATTAATTCAACTAATATTGATGCAGTATTAATTGCATCCTCAACACCTACTCATACTAAATTTATAACAATGTCAGCTATTGCTGGTAAGGCAATTTTTTGTGAAAAACCTATAGATTTAAATATAAATAAAGTTGATCAATGCTGGAATAAAATAAAAAAATTAAATTCACCATTTCAAATTGGATTTAATAGGAGATATGATGCAGGAAATAGTTTTATCAAACAATCAATAGACTCAGGAAAAATTGGAAAATTAGAAATGATAGTTATAACTAGTAGAGATCCATCTCCTCCACCAATATCCTATTTAAAAGACTCGGGTGGTATATTTAGAGACTGTAGCATCCATGATTTTGATTTAGCTAGGTTTTTATTAAAAGATGATCCGATTGTTGAAGTTTATGCGAATGCAAGTGTGCAAGTATCTAATGATTTTAAAAAAGCAAAAGATTATGATACAACAATGTGTATACTTAAATCAAAAAAAGGTGTTTTAATTCATATAAATAATTCTAGAAGAGCAGTTTATGGTTATGATCAAAGATTGGAAGTCTTTGGAAGTAAGGGGATGTTAGTTTCAAATAATATTTCTGAGAATAATGTTCAAACTTTTGACAAAAATTCCTCTTTTAAAAAAAATCCAATAAATTATTTTTTTATTGAAAGGTATAAAGATGCCTATAAACTACAATTTGATGATTTTGTAAGATCTATTATGAAAAATATTAAGCCAAAAGTTACATTTGATGATGGAAGAAAGGCCTTAGTTATTGCCAATAGTGCAACAGAGTCATTAAAATATAATAAATTAGTTAGGATTAAGTTTTAAATATGAAACAGTATAATCCAGACACAAATAATCAGTTTAAAAACAAAACTATAATAATTACAGGAAGTACGCAGGGAAGCGGTGCTGAGACAGCTAGATTATTCGCCAATAGGGGAGCTAAAGCTATTACAATTTGTGGTAGGCAAGAAAATAAAGGAAATGAAGTAAAAAAACAAATTGAATCTCTTGGTTCAAAGTGTCTATTTGTTAAGGCAGATTTATCAAATGTTGATGACTGTAGAAAAATAGTCTCATTAACAGATAAAGAATTTGGCACAGTTCACTCCTTAGTCAATGTTGCTGGTTATACACAAAGAGGAACAATATTAAGTGCAACACTAGAAAACTTTGAAAATAATTTTAATATTAATACAAGAGCCCCATTCATACTTATGCAAGAAAGTATAAAAATAATGATTAGAGACAAAAATAAAGGAACAATTGCCAATGTTTTGTCTATGGCTATGTACAGTGGTATGCCATTTATAGTTGCTTATAGTGGTTCAAAAGCAGCTTTATCTGTAATGACAAAAAATGTTGCAAATGCAGTTGCTGGTCATCAAATAAGAGTGAACGCACTTAATATAGGTTGGACTGACACTCCCGCAGAGCATGATATCCAAACTAAAGTTCATGGAAAAAATGAAGATTGGCTTAAAGAAGATGAAAGTAAAGTCCCATTCAAGAGATTATCTAAACCATTAGATGTTGCCAAGGGACTTGCCTTTATGTGTTCGGAAGAATCAGGTTTAATGACTGGTAGTGTGATTGATTTTGATCAAACTGTTCATGGATGGCATTCTTATTCTAATTATGACACAAATATTTTAGATGACTCTTTACTCGGAGAAAAATAATTTAAGATATAAATCCAAGTTTTTTCTTCTGTAAATCCGACCAAGCTACTAGTAATCTATCGGCCGTAAGACCAATAAAAGCCACACATAGTCCAATTATAAGACCTTTTCCACCATCAGCAAAAGTTAAAGCTCTAAATATTTCTTGTGATAAATCAACAGTTCCAATGAATCCTGCTATCATAACCATAAATAAAGCAAACATTAAAGTTTGGTTCAAGCCTAACAAGATTTCTGGGAATGCTAATGGCATTTTAACTTTCCATAGCATTTGTCTATCTGTGCAACCAGAAGTAATTGCAGCTTCAATTATATGATTTGGAATATTCCTTAATCCAAAAATTGTATATCTTGTAATTGGGATCGACGAATAAATTACAATTGCAAAAATTGCTGATACATCACTAATTTGAAAAAGCATTACAGCAGGTAATAAATAAATAAATGAAGGAAAGGTTTGAAAAGTATCACAGATATTCTGAACTATTTTAGTTCTTCTATCATTTTTTGAAGCCCAAATTCCAAGTGGTATTCCAATTAAAGCACATATAACTAATGAAACACTTACCATGTAGAGTGTAATCAAAGCTCTCACCCAATAACCTGATGCTGCGATAAAAAATACAAATAACATTACGGTTATTGCTAATCTTAATTTTCCTAAACGCCATCCAATTAAACCAACAAATGCTATAACTGCGACCCATGGAAGAGACTGAAAAGCAGCTTTAGTAGGCATCAAAATATAAACAAGCATGAAATCACGAAATGCTCCTAATGGATTAAATAAAGATGTAGTGATAAATTTTATCATTGAGTTTAGTTGTCCTGATATAGAGATTGTATATTCAGTTGGTATACGGCTAGCAAAAGGTGTAATAAAAGTAAGTATAATTGATCCAATAATAACTAATATACCTGAACTGATAAATGGATGTCTTTTAAAAAAATTACCTTCTTTCAATCTTTCTGGCTCTTTCAAAGCCATAGCTTGACTAAATCTGTCGAGAGTAATAGCAATAAAAACTACAGCTACACCAATTTCAAAAGCTTGTCCAAGTCGTAAGTTTTGTAATCTGGCTAAGAGATCGTGACCAAGTCCTTTTTGTCCTATGAATGAGGCTATTACAACCATTGCAAGACATTGCATTATAACTTGGTTTACTCCCAACATTATAGATGATCTCGCAGAAGGAATTTCAACCTTGAACAACATTTGCCATTTAGAGCATCCTGCCATAATTCCAGCCTCTTTTATTTCCTGAGATACTCCTTTAAGCCCTAAAATTGTTAATCTCGTCATTGGGGGAAATGCAAAGATTATTGTTGCTATAACTCCAGCTTTTGATCCTACACCAAAAAAAATTGCAACAATAATCAAGTAAGAAAAATGTGGAAGAGATTGTAAAATATTTAATATTGGCCAAAGAGCATTATGAAATCTTTTTCTTTTAGCAGCAACAATTCCAAAAAGTAATCCTATAAGAGCAGATAATGGAGCAGAAACTGCAATTGCTGATAATGTTTCCATAGAAAGTTCATAAATTCCTCTCAAGCTAAAGAGAGCTAAATAGAAAAAACATAAACCTCCAAGTAGAGCTAAACGCCAACCTTTTAAGTACATACCATACACTATGGCTAATCCAAAAAGCATGATCCAAGGTAAAGGCTCTATTCCTAAATTTTCAAAACCGTTATAAAAAATTGCTTCTGTAAAATTTAAAATAGAGTCTATGCCTTTTGAAATTGATCTTGTTACTTCTCTAAAAGTGAATAAGCCAAAAATTTCATAACTTTTAAGAAATTTTATTCCAGAATTTATCCATCCAACAAAGGGTATCATTCCTTCAATGGTACCGCATCCACCAAGACAGCTTTTTGGTGGTATAAAAAACCATGATGGCATTAAAGGTTTTATTGTCCATAAAAATGCAAATGGCATTAAAACAAAAAGAAAATTTCTGTATTTATTAATAATTCTTTGCATTATTTTTCAAATAAAATTGAAATAATTTTATCTTTGTTAATGCTTCCAATAATGTTGTTATTTTTATCAGTTACGCTTATGTTATTTTCAGATTTTAATATTTTCTCTGAAACATTAATAATTTTTTCACTACCAGATAATTTAATAGGGTATTCAGTTATATCTGACTTATCTGCTAAACTATTTAAAGATAGTAATTTTGCTCTAGGGATATCTTTTGTAAATTCTGCCACGTAATCAGTTGCCGGATTTGTTATCAATTCTTCTGCTGTTCCTACTTGAACAATACCACCTTCATACATAATCGCAATTCTATCAGCAAGTCTAATTGCTTCATCAAAATCATGAGTTATGAAGACAATAGTCTTGTGTAAAAGTGATTGTAATTTCAAGAATTCATTTTGCATTTCTTTTCTAATAAGAGGATCTAAAGCTGAAAATGGCTCATCTAAAAACCACACTTCAGGTTCAACAGCTAGTGAGCGAGCTAGACCTACTCTTTGTTGTTGACCACCAGATAATTCTCTTGGGTAATATTTTTCTCTTCCTTCTAAACCAACTAATTTAATTACTTTTGCAGCCCTTTCTTCACGCGTTTCTCGGTCAATACCTTGAACTTCCAAAGGAAAAGCAACATTTTGTATAACTGATCTATGAGGTAATAATGCAAAATGTTGAAATACCATACCCATCTTGTGTCTTCTAATTTCTATAAGCTCTTTTTGTGATAACTCTGTTAAACTTTTACCTTGAAAAAAAACCTTACCTTCAGTTGGATCAATTAATTTAGACATGCATCTAAGTAAAGTGGATTTTCCTGAACCACTTAGTCCCATAATTACCAAAATTTCACCTTTATAAACATCTATATTTGCATCTCTTACCGCAGGTATAAAATTATTTTTCTTAATATTTTCTAATGATTTATCCTCATCTGAATTAATAAATTTTTCTGGATTATTTCCGTATAATTTCCATACATTTTGACAGTTAATTATTTTTTCAGAACTCATATAAATTTATTCTACACTATAAAAAAAAACTGGCTGTTAACAACAGCCAGTTTGTAAAATATTTTATTTTTTTTGTTAATTAGCAGCTGCTAACCAAGAGTCTACTGCGCTTTTATGCTCCTCAATAAATCTGTCTGCTGCTGCTGAAATTTCCATACCGTCTGTATCAACATAATTTGCCATTTTGTCGATCATAGGTCCAGAAAAGTTCATCACACTTGCGATTTTATATGCTTTTGGATGATTTTTTTCAAAATCAACATTTACACCTGTTTTGAGATATCCATTAGCTGGATTTCCACAATCATAAAGTGCATTTGGATTTATACCCCATGAAGCATCTTTTGTACAAGCTGGATCATGTTTTGGAAACTCAACGAATTTTCCTTCATATTTTGCACCAATAAAGTTTGGACTCCAGTTAAATATTACAACAGCTTTCTTTTGCGCAACTGCTGCATCTAATTCTGCCCATATTGCACCTGCAGATCCAGCATTTTTGACCATGAAGTTCATTCCAAGTGCTTCAACTTTTTCAGCATCATGTTTTAACCAATCAACAGGACCTCCAATGAAAACACCTTTTCCACCAGAATCAGCTCTAGCAAATTGATCAGCACATGCATTTAATGCTTCCCAATCTGGAAGACCAGGACATGTTTCTTCGATATATACTGGATACCACCATTCTTCACGAGTAACTGCATCATGAGTTAATAAATCTATGACACCCCCAGTTTCTACTGAAGCATCAAATGATGCACCAAATGCACCCTCCCATACTTCATGAACAATATCGATGTCTCCATCAGCCATAGCTTGGTATACTGTTTGACTATCAAAAGGAACGTATTCAACTTTTTCACCAGCCATTTCAAATATTTTACCTACCACTTCTGCACCAACTAGTTGACTTGACCAGTTATGAGTTGGGATCATTATCGTTCCACTAGAGTTTGCATTAGCAACACTAGAAAAACTTAATGAAGCAACAACAGAAAGAGCTAAAATTATTTTATTTATTAATTTAAACATTTTTCCTCCCGTATAATGTTATTTACGTAAATTATGAAATCAGCCTAATAGAAATAAAAAATAAAAAATACAATTATTTCACATTGTGAAACAACTATTTCATTATGTAAAACAAATTTTACTTTATAAATCTGTGATTTTGATGAATAATAATACATAAATTTATTATTTACTAAATTTATGACGAAAGTTGCTATTATTGGCTCAGGACCGTGCGGTCTTTCAATGTTAAGATCTTTTCAACAAGCTGAACAAAAAGGTGAAAAAATACCTGAAATAATTTGTTATGAAAAACAAAATACTTGGGGTGGGCTTTGGAATTATAATTGGAGAACGGGAACAGATGAATTTGGTGATACAGTTCATAATAGTATGTATAGGTATTTATGGTCAAATGGACCCAAAGAATGTTTAGAATTTTCAGATTATTCATTTGATGAACACTTTGGGAAACCAATACCATCTTTTCCTCCAAGAGAAGTATTAAGAGATTATATTTTAGGAAGAGTAGAAAAATCAGATGTTAAAAAATATGTAAAATTCAACACAACTGTTGAATATGTTGAGACTGCTGAAGGGGGTTTTAACTTAATGGCAAAGAATAAAAAAAATAATACATATGAGAACAATTATTTTGATAAAGTTATTGTTGCTAACGGACATTTTTCTGTTCCATATGTCCCTGAGTATGAAGGCATGGATAGTTTTCCTGGACGCATTATGCACTCGCACGATTTTAGAGATGCAGAAGAGTTTAGAGGAAAAAATGTTGTAATACTAGGAAGCAGTTACTCCGCTGAAGATGTTTCTCTTCAATGTTATAAATATGGAGCAAAAACAGTTACTATTGGATATAGAAACAATCCAATGGGCTTTAATTGGCCTGATGGAATGAAAGAAGTTCACCATCTTGATAGAATAAATGAAAATAAAGCAGTTTTTAAGGATGGAACTATACAAGAGATGGATGTTCTAATTTTGTGTTCAGGATATCTGCATCATTTTCCTTTTTTAGAAGAAGATTTAAAATTAAAAACACACAATAGGCTCTATCCACCTAATCTATATAAAGGTGTTGTTTGGCAAAATAATCACAATTTATTTTATCTAGGTATGCAAGATCAATTTCATACTTTTAACATGTTTGATGCTCAAGCATGGTTTGTTAGGGATGTTATAATGAAAAAAAATACTCTTCCTTCAAATAATGAAATATCTAAAGATATTAATAAATGGGTAAAGAGGGAGGAGGCTCTTGAGGATCCTTATCAAATGATAGATTTCCAAACTGATTATTGTGTTGATCTTGTAAAAGATACTGATTATCCAAAAATTGATTTCGAATTAATTAAAAAACATTTTTATGATTGGGAGCACGATAAAGAAGATAATATTTTAACATATAGAGATAAATCCTTTTCATCACCAGTTACTGGATCAGTTGGTCCAAGTCATCATACAACATGGTTAGATGCAATGGATGACTCAATGAAAACCTATCTATCAACAAAAAGTTAGTCTCTAACTCTAGATTTTGTAGGATCATAAAAAGGAAAAGGAATTACTTTAGCTGGAATTCTTTTTTGATGACCATCTAGTTTTCCTATTTCAACTTCTGTTTCAAGTTCAGAATATTTTACATCTATACGACATAATGCGATATTTTTATTGAGAATAGGAGATAATGTTCCGCTTGTTATAATGCCTATTTGTGCTCTTCCAACATGCACGCAATCTCCATGATTTGCTTGTTCATTTCCAGTAATATCTAATCCAACTAATTTTTTTTGAGGATTAATCTTTCTTTTTATTAATTCTTCTTTTCCAATAAAATTTGCATCTTTTGATTTTAAAGGTACTGTAAAACCAATCCCAGCTTCAAAAGGATCAGTTTGATCACTAAATTCATGACCGCCTAATATTAATCCAGCTTCTATTCTTAATTTATCGAGCGCCTCAAATCCCATTGGTGTTATAGAGAATTCTTGTCCAGCTTCCCATACTGCATCCCAAATAGCTAGAGCATCTTTTGGATGACAGTATAATTCATAGCCTAATTCACCAGTATATCCTGTTCTTGAAACCATTAATGGTGGACCTTTATGATCACCAATTCTACTGATTATAAAGTGAAACCATTGGAGATCATTCAATTCTGATTGATTAGGTGGTGTCCAAATAATTTTACTAAGTAATTTACGACTATTTGGTCCCTGAACAGAAATGTTATGTAACTGATCGGTAGAGGATTTTACCCAAGCTTTTAAATCTAGCTTTTTAATTAATTCCCTGAGCCATTCTCCAGAGTAATCATTGCCACAGATCCATCTAAAATTATGCTCTGTCATTTTATATAGTGTACCATCATCAATCATTGTGCCATTTTCATAACACATTGCTGAATAAACTACCTGACCTATAGAAAGTTTTTTTACATTTCTAGTTAAAGCTGTATTCATTAACTCCTCAGCATCAGGGCCTACAACTTCAAACTTCTTTAATGATGATAGATCCATTATTACTACATTTTCTCTGCAAGCTGTATACTCTGCAATACTTCCATAATTATTAAATTTTGAAGGTATCCAGAAGCCTCCACTTTCCATCATATCTTTAGTAAGTTTTGATGTTCGTGGATGAAAACCAGTTTCTTTTGTTAACATAAAATCCGAGTCTGCATTTTTTCTATAACCTATAGATTTAGAAAATTTATTTTTTTCACTGTATACCCTAACAAAAATATCGGTGGGGTTCCAGTCATTTGCAGGATCAATATCATCAGGACATCCAGATGAAACACAAACTAAATCTTTTTGTGCTTGAAAAAGAACGTAGTCACCTGGTCTTGACCAAGGCATTTCTGAAGTAAACACATTTGCATGATCAATTCCTGTATTCCAAAATAAATTTACTGCTTGCCAAGCATTGCGACTTTCAATTCCATATTTGTTTAGGCTATAATTAAAGTTATCAGAACAATTTATATGACCAAAATAACCTTGATCTTCATATGTCTTAAGAGAACAAGCAGTTCCAAACGTATCATGTCTTCCTATGCTATCCTGCATAACCTCTATTAACGGATCTTGATTTCTATCAAAAAACTTTGATGACAATCCAGGCATTGGATAAGAGTTTCCAATCAAAGATCTTGTAGCCGTTGGGTCAATTGAGTATTCTTTACCTTGATGCAATGACTCAGAATCAAAAGCATTAAAGTCTGAACATTGCCTACCATACAAATCAATTATTTGAATGAAATCACCTTTTTTAACTTCATAAGAAACAGCGCTACTATTTTTGATGAGTATTTCATTTTTTGTTTCTGCAAGTGGCTCAGGTAAGTAAGCTTTATTTTTAACATTTTCTTTATTTTGTCTATTTATGTAAATGTAAAAATCTGTTGCTACCTCACTTGAACTGATTTCCATAAATTTTCCTGGTGCAGCAAAAAGTGCAAATCCATTTTTTTCAACTAATAATTCACATTTATCACCTCCTAGAGTATCTTTATTAAAAAAATTGAATGATTTTAAATTTTCAAAATTAAATGTTTTCTTTTTTAGACTTTGAATAAAATTTTTATAAATTTTATCTTTTATTTTTTCTTTTATATATTGCGCTTCACCGTTTAAATTTTTGTTAATAAGAGATTTACAATTTCCATTCACATCAAAAAAAACCATTTCAATGTTTTGAGATCCTTCTATATTGATGACAGTAACTTTATCTCCAGAAAATAAATCTAAACCAATCATTTTCATTCCTTCTAGATGATATCTTTCAGTTCCTTTTGGAAATCCAGCGTTACCCAAAATAATTGGCTTCGTATTTCTTACTTGAAAATTTTCTAACTTCAATTCCATTATATAATCTAGAGTAGTTATATACTTATAGTTAAAAAAGTTAATAATATTAATACTTAATTTAAATTTCTATTGTTTTAGTTTATTAATAAATAGTTAAAACTGAAACTAAATATGACAAGAAATTATTTAAGCGGCTCAATCAAAAAAGCTTTAATTATAATCGAGTGTGTTGGTAAATCACCAAATCCACTAAAAGCGAGCCAAGTTGCTTCATTGACAAAATTAGATAGAGCCACAGCTTTTAGAATTTTAACTTATTTAGTTAGTCTTGGATATATTTTTAAAGATACAGACAATAATCTTTATTCTCTCGGTCATAAAATATTTGAATTTGGTGATAAATCAGATTTTTTAAAAACATTAACAACAGTATGTTTTGATCATATAAAAAAACTAGCTTATGAAACTCAACACATAACCTACCTAGCAGTTTTAGAAGGTCCGCACATTGTTTATTGTGACAAGGTAGATCCAAGTGGTGATGATGCGCCAAGAGCATTTAGAATGAGACAAGACGCACACAGTACAGCACTTGGTAAATCTATTTTAGCTTGCAAAACTGAAGATGAACTTAAGAATATTTACAAAACATATTCTTTATATAAGCATACAAAAAATACTATTACATCTCTAGATAAGCTTATAATTAATCTAAAAAAATCAAAACAAAATGGTTATAGCATTAATGAGGCAGAAACATTTGATTATGTCTATGGTATTGGTGCAGCAATATTAGACTCTCAAGGTAGAGCTATAGCTGGTATTTCTATTTCTGGTACTAAAAGTACAATTAACCTAAAGACTGTGCCTGAATTATCAAAAAAAGTAACAAATGCAGCTAATTCAATATCAAAAAGATTGATTGAAAATTAAAATTCTCCAATTTCAATTTGTTTCATTTAATGAAACAAAAGCTTTATCCTTTCAATTCAATAAAATAAACATTTTCAAAAAGGAAGTTTTTAAATGTCTATACCATCTAAAGTTGAGTATGCCATAATTGGTGCAGGTATACATGGATTAAGTACAGCTTGGCACCTAGCTGCAAAATTAAAAGCAAAAGGTAAAGGTGATGGATCAAAGATTTTAGTAATTGACAAAGATAGCATAGCTGCTGGTGCGAGTGGTATTGCTTGTGGAGTTATTAGAAATAATTATTACCAACCAGCAATGAGAGAATTAATGGCTATGTGTGTCGAAGTATGGGAAAGTGATGCAAAAAAATTTCATTATCATGATGTAGGTTACATGCAAATTAGTCCAGATTGTATGGAAAGTGATGTTGCGGAAATTTATGCTCAGCAAAAAAATATTGGTTATGACTCCGTTTTCATTCAAGGAAAAAAAGAATCAGAAAATTATATGAAGAAATATTTCAGTGATTGGCAAGCGCAAGGAATTACAAGTGTTCTTCATGAAAAAAGGGGAGGATATGCAAATAACACATCTTCAATTTATGCTTTAGCTGACAAAGCAGAAGCACAAGGTGTGCGTATTCTTACTGGAACAGAGGTTAAGGGTTTTGAATTTGGCTCAAACTCAAATGCAGTTACTGGTATAGAAACTGATAAGGGACTTATTAAGTGTGATAACGTAATAGTAGGAGCTGGTCCATGGGTTAAAACATTTTGGGATATGATGGATCTTCCAAATCAAATCTCTATTAAAAATTCAAAAGGTGAGATGCACAATAATGTTCCAATGTGGCAGTATTGGTATCTAACTGAAGGAGTATTAGGAGTTGAACCTAATTTCTTAAAAACTGATGATGGTAACATGCCGCCAGTATTACACGTCGATACCAATGCGCCATTATATTCAGATGTTGATAAATCATTAATAACAGATGAGCTTTGGGGTATTTACTACAAACCAGATTTTCATTTTAATGGTATTCAAGGAGGTTCATCTCCTTACAAGGTAGGGAAACCCGGTGGTAATGGAGTCTCTGTTGATCCGTACGGACCAAAGTCTACAGAATTTACCCTCGACGATCATTTCGCTCATATGTGGACATCTGCTTTAGCTCATTGTCATAAAAGGTTTGAGGGAAAATCACATTTATTTAAAAAGGGCACAACTGGGGGTTTAGGATGTTTTACGCCAGATTCATTCCCAATTTTTGACACTTTTAGAGAAAATGTTTACTTGATTGCTGACTCAAATCATGGTTATAAAATGATTGGAGTTGGAAAACTT
>MDSW01056978.1_pt1 | contig 15452 bp, 10 predicted proteins | sample 811171 | NCBI WGS metagenome assembly MDSW01 (sample SAMN05326641, study PRJNA326480) | marine metagenome | isolation source: seawater | place: Atlantic Ocean: North West | collected 2012 | reverse complement strand
CGCGCGATCGAGGTGGACGGTACGAGAGTCGTCGCGGGCGAGCGCGCGATCGAGGTGGACGGTACGAGAGTCGTCGCGGGCTCGCTCTCTTCGCTTTCTTCGCTTTCTTCGCGCGCCTCCTCCTCCTCCTCCTCCTCCCGGTTCTACCTCGTCTCCTCCGCCCTCGCCCCCCAATCGTTCGCCTGTTCGCTCGCGAACGCCCCCGGCTGCGCCTTCTCCCCGTTCTCCCCCCCCGGTCCCCACCGCCTCCTCCCCCACGTCCTTTCTTCCTCCGCCTCCGCCTCCGGCGTGGTCGCGTGGTCCCCCCACGTGGCGTCCGGATCGACGTCGAGCGGGTCCCAGACGCTCCCGGGCTGCGGCAGGCCGTACCTCGGCGCGGCGATGTTCAGCAGCGCGTGCATCATCGGCTTATCCTCGAGCTTGACCCTCGGCGAGCGGTTCACCTCGATGATCCAGACGTCCCCCGCGGCGCTCATCGCGACGTCCACCCCGAAGAGTTCGAAGCACGCCTTGGTCTCCGGCGGCCGCATCAGCGGCTGCGCCGCGCAGAGCATCGCCTCGATCTTCTCCCGCATCGCCGGCTCGTGCTCCTCCAACCCGTCCCAGTCGTTCATGCGCATCACGCGGTCGCGCGTGACCTGGGAAAGGAGGCTCAGGTCGCGGTCGTCGAACGGCCCGTCCGCGGCGACGAGGTACCCGCCGCAGAAGACGTACCAGTGCAGCGCCTTCGTCCCCGGCGGGGACACGCACGCGACGTACAGCCGCCACCCGAGCTTGTGCCCCCGCGCGTCGAGCGCGGGTTCGCGCACCGAGGGCTGGATCACCCACGTCTTCCCGTCCCCCACCCGCATCGCGTCCCGCACGCACTCCTCCGGCGTGCCGCGAACGACGATGCCCGTGGCGAAATTTTTATCGCTCTCCTTCGCGAACCAGACGTGGTCCCAGAAGCGCTGCTTCTCGTCGTCGCCGAGCGTCGCGGGCGCGGGCTCGCCCACCCACCGCCCGTCCCTGACGAACCACGTCGGGACGGTCAGGCCCAGGGGCACGACCAGGCGCGCCAGGCGAGCCTTATCCTCGAGCCAGTCCGTCCCGGGGCACGAGCCCGCGTGTAACGAGAAGCTGGGCTGGTCGGCGTAATCGACCGTCACCTTCCCCGCGGGGGCGTAAATCTGTCGCGCGTCCGCGGAGGAGGCGGGGTCGTCGCCGGGCGCGGGGGGCGCGAGGAACCATCGCTGCGCCGGGTAGGGGTGCCAGTTGGGGCGCTCCGAGAAGCACTCCGCGAACCACCTCCCCAGGCCGCCGACGTGGCAGTCGCAGTAGAAGAAGTGCCTGCGCTCGGGGTCCATCAGCGCGAGCGGCGAGCTCCTCACGACGGCGACGTACAGCTGGATGCGCTCGAGCTCCGCCTGGACCTCCCTCGTCGCCGCGACGCATCGCGCGTTGGAGAGCTCGAGCTCGGCGAGCGCGTACGCCTCCGACGCGTTCTGCGACTCGAGGTCCGCGCGGAGCTTGCGGAGCTTGAGCCGCGCGACGTCCAGCTCGCGCGTCTTCAGCTCGTGCGTCACGCGCGCGTCCTCCACCTCGCCGACCGTCGCGGAGGCGCTCGCGCGCAACCGAGCGAGATTCGCCGAGTGCGCGCTCGCGTCGTCCTCCGCCTCCGCGACGAGCGCCGCGCAGCGAAGCACGTCGCCCTCGTCGATCGAGGCCGCCGGAGGGGTCGACGACGGGCGAGGCGAGCGCGCGATCTCGCGCTCGGCTCGGCGCTCGCGCAGCGTCGCCGACGCTCCGTCGTCGTCCGAATCGGCGAGGACGATGGCGGGCGAGGATCGGCCGTCTTCGTCAGCATCGAAGCTTCCCGAAACGACGCCGGGCTTGACCAACGCGGGAGCCCCGGCGGCGACGTCGCCCGCGGACGCGATCGCCGGCGCGGGGCGAGACGAGGCGCCCGACCCGGCGCTCGCGGTCATCGCCGAGACGAGGCGCGCGGCCGGAGGGACCGCGCCCCGGGTGCGGCGCGGGGACCCGCGCGCGCGCGCCAATATCTTCTCCCCGGAGGACGACGACGTTGCGATATGGCGCACAGCATCGAGTGCGAAAAAAACGGCGGCATCCCATTCGCCGGACGGTTCATCAACATAATTTCATCCCGAACGTCCTCGCCGGTCGTCATCGCTGGGTTTCCGTTACGACTCGCCGCCTCTCGGATCGTTCGTCAGTCGGCACCGCGCCGCTCCCGGGAGGGCTCGGCGTCGCGCGACTCGCGATGTCCTCCTCCGCCCCCCCGCCCGTCGTGCGTTGGCGCACGGACTTCGATAAGTTCGTCGTGACGTCCAACTTCGAGCGGCGCGGTTGGCGCCGGTGGGAGGAGCGCTCGGACGAGGACTGGAACGTCTTCTGGGCGAACGTGCACACGGTGCGGGAGATCTTCAACCCCGACAACGGCATCCGCCTCGGGGAGCACCAGCTCGTGAACCACTTCCCGAACCACCACGAGCTCACGCGCAAGGACCTGATGGTGAAGAACATGAAGCGCTACCGCAAGGAGCTGGAGAAGCGCTGCAAGGAGCGCGGGGAGGATCCGGCGTCCGCCTCGCGCGCGACCGATTTCCTCCCGCTCACCTTCTCCCTCCCGGCGGACTACGCCCTCTTCGCGGAGGAGTTCCGCAGGGTCCAGCGCGCGGGGGCGAAGCACGCGACGTGGATCGTCAAGCCCACGGGGAAGGCCCAGGGCAAAGGCATCTTCCTCGTCAACAAGCTCGCGCAGCTCAGGCGTTTCGCCCCGGGAGGCGGCGCCCCGGAGCCGCCGAGCGCCGGCGGGCGCCCCGGCGGAGACCCCCGCGCGCGTCGAGGAGACGACGCTCGAGGAGACGATGCGCGTCGTCATCCTCGAGGAGGAGTCGACGCGTCGCCGCACGTCGTGAGCCGCTACGTCTCCAACCCTCTTCTGATCGGCGGGAAGAAGTTCGACCTCCGCGTGTACGTCGTCGTCACGCGCTTCCGCCCGCTCCGCGCGTACATCTCGCGCCTCGGCTTCGCTCGGTTCTGCAACGTCAAGTACAGCTCCGCGCCGGACGATTTGGAGAACCCGTACGTCCACCTCACCAACGTCGCCGTGCAGCGCAAACACCGCGAGTACAATCACAAACACGGGAACAAGTGGAGCCTCGCGAACCTGCGCCTGTACCTGGACGCGGCGCGGGGCGCGAAAGCGACAGACGCGATGTTCGCGTCGATCAACGAGGCGATCGCGCACTCGCTCCGGAGCGTGCAGAACGCCGTCGTCAACGATCGGCGGTGCTTCGAGGTGTACGGGTACGACATGCTCGTCGACGACGACCTCAAGCCGTGGCTCGTGGAGGTGAACGCGAGTCCGAGCCTCTCGGCGACGACGGAGAGCGACAGGGCGCTCAAGACCAGGGTGATCAGGGACGCGCTCGAGGTGGCCGCGCCCGCGGGGTGGCTCGAGGCGAGGCAGGCGGAGTTCGAGGCGAAGCGGGCCGGCGGCGTTCCCGGCGGCGGCGCGTCGAGTCTCGTTCACGGCGGCGGCGCGTCTTGGAGCCGTCGCGAGCCGACGTGGAGGACGGAGGGGGGCGTGCCGGCGTCCGTGGCGGGGTCGCTGGACGTCCTCGTGGACGACGCCGCGGACGATCTGAGGGAGCGCCGCGAGCGCGAGAGGGAGGGGGCGAAGGAGGCGCGCGGGGGGGAACGCGTCGTGGGGTTCGGGTCGAGCGGGAGGGGGCGAGGCCCGACGCGATGATCCTCTATACTTCCGGATTTCGATCGCGAGCGTCGCCCGGGCGCGTCACCATTCACGTCTCCTCGTCCCCCCTCTCGCGGAACACCTCGACGCCGAGGGAGCCGAGGACGCCGACGACGGCGACGTGGGGTTTCCGAACGCCCACGGTGACGTCGCGGACCGCGGGGAACTCGCGCAGGAGCGCGCGCGCGACGCGCTCGCCCACGCGCTCGATGAGGTTTCTCGAGTTGTCCCGGCCCTCCACCTCCGCCCTGACGAGGTCGAACGCGCGCGCGTAATCGACCGTGTCGGCGATGTCGTCCGACGCCCCCGCGGCGCGGTGGCACGCGGACATCGTCACGTCCAGCACGAACTTCTGGCCCAGGGATTTCTCCTCCGCGAGCACGCCGTGGTACCCGTGGAACGTCATGTCGCGCATGTGGATCTTATCGCGGCAGTCGTGCGAGAGCGCGGCGCGCGACGACGCGAACGCGAACCCTCTCGGGAAGCCGCCGACGAGCGACGACGCGAATCCGGGCCGGCGCGCGACCGACGACTGAGGCGGCGGGGGGGGCGAAAGTCGCGCCGCGGCGCGCGCGCACGCGCGCGCGATCGAAAGCGAGCGAGAACGCATGCGAACCCCCGGGCGCGAGGTCCGCGACCGCGCGAACCCGCGCGCGAGACAGTGCGACGAAGGGTTTGCGGCCGGTCCGTGTGTCCGGTGCCGTCTCGCTGCTCGCGGCCTCCGGATTTTCGCGCGTCGTCCCGACAAGCTTCGCAAACGCACTCTTCTCAACAATCATTCAACAACGCCCGTGCCAACTCGCCGCGTCTCCCGTCGCCCACCGCGCGTTGGCGGCGCTCGCGGCGCCGCGCCGCGATGCCGCCCTCGCGCTTGCCCGACGACCCCGAGCTCCGCGCGGCGCTCTTCGCGGACGCGCGGCTCGCGCCGATCCTCTCCGACCCCGAGCGGTATCGCGCGCAGGTGCTCCTCGCCGAGGTCGTGGAGGCGGCCCCCCCCCCCGACGCCGGCGGCGACGGCGGCGATCGACCGCGTCTTCGCCGTCGCGGGTTCCGCGCGGGCGCGGAGTACTTCTACCCCGCGTCCGCGGTGAAGCTCTTCGCCGCAGCCGCCGCGTGCGCGGCGCTCGCGCGCCTGGCGCGCGCGCGCGGAGACCGCGACCGTCGCGGCATCACCCTCGACACCCCCCTCGCGTTCGCGCACCCCCCCCGGCGTTCGTCGCGCCTTCCTTCACGCGGCGGCGCCGCCGCCGACCCCCCATCGCCGACCCCTCATCGCCCTCGCCCTCCCGCGGGGTCCACCCCCGCGAAGCCGCTCCGCGTGACCCTCCACGAGCTCTTCCTCGTCTCCGACAACGACGCGTACAACCGGTGCTACGACCTCGCCGGCCCGGATGCGATCCTGCGGTGGGTGCGATCCAACGTCGGCGCGCGCGCCGCTCGCGACGTCCGCGTGTGCCACCGACTCTTCGACGAAGCCCGCGACGGCGACGACGCGACGAGGCTCCCGGAGGTGTGGGCCGAGATCGAGGAGGGCGCGTGGATTCGCCTCGAGTCCTCGCGGACGCAAAGAATCATTCCGCCGGCGGCCCTTACTCCGTCGCGGCGCGCGACGAACAAGCGGCGGAGACGGGAGGGGGGCGATCGAGGGGGGATCGAGAAGACGCCGAGAGATCTCGAGCCTTCCGAGCGGCGTCGGCCCGACTGCATCGGCGTCGCGCGGATCGAGCCGGGCGGCGCGAGGGTGGACGCGCCGCTCGATTGCTCCGCGCGCAACGCCGCGCCGCTCGAGGCGTTGCAGAACGCGCTGGCGGCGCTCGCGAGGCCCGACGTCCTTCCCCTCGCGGAGTCGGAGTCGGAGTCGGAGTCGGAGTCGGACGAGGACGCGGACGCGTGTACCGATCGATCGGGCCGAAGCGGCGACGGAGGCGATGGCGCTCACCCCGGCGGCTCGAGCGACGAACGCCCGAGCGGCTCGCTCACCCTCTCGTCCGAGCACCGCGAGGCGCTTCTCGCGGCGGCGCGCGCGTTTCCTCGCGACGCGCCGCCGCCGCTTCGGTACCCCGAGGACGCGTTTCCGGACGACCGCGGGAAATTCTTCCTCCGGGGACTCGCGCGAGCGGCCCTGGGAGGACGCGAGGGAGAAGATCCTCCTCGCGAGCGCGAGTATCCCTTTCGCGTGGCGAATAAGCTCGGTCGCGCGTACGGGTTCAGCGTCGATAACGCGTACGTCGATTGGAGGGAGAGCGAGGGGGGCGAGAAAGGGGCGAGACGGCGCGCGTTTTTCCTCGCGGCCACCATCGAGACCAACGCCAACGGGGTGGTGAACGACGATCGGTACGAGTACGAGCCGGTGGCGGACGCGTTCATGGAGCACGTCGCGGAGACGGTCGCGAGGTTCGTGGGGTGGGGGGAGGCGGGGGGGGACGTGACCGTGACCGAGGCGGGGGGGGACGTGACCGAGTTTGTGAAGATATGAGTTTCCGACATTTTCACGAAACCGGCTGGGATTTTTTACTTTTCGCGCTTCTCTTCGCTCCCGCGCGTCTACGTCCTAACTCTGCACGGCGAGCTTCGCGAGGTGCTGCATGAAGACGTTCATGCTGATATCGTCCGTGAAGATGATCTCCGCCCCCGCGCCCTCCGCTCCCGGCGGCGCGTCCCCGTAGAAGCTCGCCGAGGTCCCCGCGTCGCTCGTCGCGTGCGTGGCGCTCGGGTTGAGCTTGGCGAGGAGGAATCTCGCCTGGCTCCCGCCCTGGTCGCACTCCACCAGCCTCGGCGTCGGGCACCTCTGCGCCATCAGGTGCGCGGCGTCCGCCACGGGTTTCGCGAGCAGGTCCCGGAACGCCTCGTGCTCGGGTTGGTCCTGGTACTTCGCCTTGCGCCACGCCGCGACGGTGCTTCCGGCGTGCACGACGATCATGAAGAAGGCGTCGAGGAGCAGGATCGAATCCGGCTGGATGCTCGCGACGTCCAGGAGCACCGGCGTCGGCGGCGCGTTGAACGCGTACGCCGTCAGCGTGGGCTGGATCATCACCAGGGAGTTCAGCACGGTCTCCCTCCCGATCATGAGCCGGTAGAAGGCGGTCTCGTCCGGGGTGTTGTTCGCGGTTTGCAGAAACTGCGAGCGTCTCAGGTGGAACATGAACTGCGGGTACATCGCGAAGCTCCCGGGCATCCGAAACGTCTCCGGCGCGTCCTTGGCGTACTCGCCAAACTTCGACCCCACTCGGATCAAGGTTCGGTCCAGCCACCTGAGCAGGTCGAACGTCTCCTCGTGCTCCACCCTGAACGTGCTCACCCTGGCCATCAGCAGCGCGGTGGCCTCCTGGTCGAACCCCGCGACGACGTCGTGCGCGGCGCTGCTCTCCGCCCACCGCCGCGCCACCGTCATCACCCGCAGCCGAATCTCCCCGTTGCTTCGCTTGTACCGGACGCAGAACTGGAGGTAGAAGGGCGTCCCCGCCGGGATCGGGTTGCTGTGCTGGTTCACGATCTCGTAGTACACCGCGACGGACGTCGTGGAGTTGAGCGAGCAGATCCTCCAGGAGGTGGTCTGCCCCGTGCCCACCTCGTTCTCGGAGATGCTCTTGCTCTTCACCGCCAGCGCCGACATCGGCCCGATGCCGCCGCACACCATAATCTGCGGCACGCAGAACACGCTGAACGTGGCGTTGAAGTACATGTCCAGCGCCCCGCTCGCGTCGCGCCTGAACAGCCTCTTCAGACTCGCCCGGAACGTCTCCGCGCGGAACTGCTCCGCCAAAACCATCACCCCGCCCGTCTGGTCCACCGCGGTTTTCATCTCCGCGAGACCAACCTGGTCGAGCGAACACGCGAAGACGTCCAGCGTGTGCGCGTGCGTCGCCAACCGAATGCCCAAGGTGTTGAAGAACCTGTTCGCCGCCTTGTAGTGCTTCGCGCTCCCCTTGTTGAAATCCTGGTGCGTGCGCATGTTCTCCCCCAGGTCCCGCCCCACGATCGTGCCCGGGCCCATCGTGCACGGACCCGAGGTGAACACCATCACCCGCGCGCCCTGCGCGGAGTGCGACTCCGCCACCAAACCCTGCGCCGCCGCGATCGCGACGCCCGTGGCCCTGTGCGGCCTCGTCCCGGGCTCGCGCGGGAACGGGTCCGGCTCGAGCTCGTCCAGGATCGTCTGGAGCGTGAACTCGCACTCGGAGACGGGGAGGATGAACCTTCGCAGCGCGCCGCTCGCCTCCGCGACTTGGCTCCCGCGGCGCTTGTCGTACGCGGCGTGCTCGTGCGGGGAGAGCTCCAGGCCGAGGAGCTTCTTGAGCTGGTCCTGGGTGATGTCGTCCGTGCCGCGGAGGACGTAGCTCTTCGGCATCGCGCCGCCGCACAGCTCGTGGACGGTCACCGTCGCGCCGAAGGTGACGAGGCCGACGAGGCACTCCTCGGGGAGGAGCGCGATCACCTGCCCGAGCGAATCCTTCGCATCCTGGAGCTCATCCGCGCCGCACGTCGTGTCCAGCACCAGCACGAAGCACGGGGGGCGAGGGTTCTTGTTCTCCATCTGATACTCCACGGTCGTGTACCCGGGGAAGAGCTCCGCGGGGAGGTTGTTCTCGTTGATCTCTGCGACGGGCGCGGGAGGGACGAGGAAGGGGGGCGAACGGAGACGAAACCGGGGGTGACGGTCAGAAACGACTCTTGAAGAGGGGCGCGCGACGGGGCGCGGGGGGTGACTTTATGGGTGGGGGCCGGGGTCTCCTCGCGCGCTCCCAGGGGGACGCGGGTTCCGCGACGCGTCGCGCGCGCGCGAGGGGGCTCGGGTCGAGCCTCGCGCGCGCGCTCGCCCGCGGGGCGCGATCGCGGCGGCGCGGCGGGCGGGCCGGGACCCGGGGCGCGGGGCCGCGCGAGGGGGTCGCGCGCGCGATCGAGGCTCCCGCGGGTGACCGGCATCATCCATCATCCCGCGGCCTTTTCGCGCACCGTGGTAGTTCCGCGGCAGCTGGTTCATCACGTTGCACAGGCAGCACTGCCACCGCTTCTGGTGGTAGTCCACCATGCAGAAGGGATTCAAGACGGCGCTGCACTCGGTGCACACGACCGGGGCGTACGGGAGCACGGGCATCTCCGGCATCGGCTTCACCGGCGTGCACACCGCCCCGAAGGGCAGCACCACGCGCGTCGCCTCGATCCGCGAGCTCGGCCACGCATTCCAGGACAGGCGCACGCCCTCGCGCTTCTCGAGCTCCGCGAAGTCCATCGCCCCCGCCACGCGCGCGAGGAGAACCTCGAGGTCAGGGGCCGGCGCGACCCGCACGAGGCGAACGCGCGCGCGGAGATGACGCGAAGCGGGTCCGGACGATGCGCAGCAGGGCGCGGAGGATGCGCGCGAGATGCGACGGGCGCCGCGGCGCGCGCCAAAGTTTCCGAAAACGCGCAGGCGCGCCGCGAGCCAAACTTTTGCTGCTGGAATCGAGCCCGACGCAGTAGTCCGGCGCGGAACGAGTATTCATCATTTTGTCAACGCCGTCGCCGTCTCCGTCTCCGTCTCCCGCGTCTCCCCGCCTTCGCCGCCTTCGCCCCGCGCTCCCCCTTCAGTGTCTACACGGCGATCGGTCGAGGTCGAAGCTCCTGTACCTGTGCGCCCACCCGCGGATTCGCCCGAGCGCCTCCCCGAGACGGAGACCCCCCCCGCCGCCCGCGCCCTCGATCCCCGCGGGTTCCCGATCCTCCGCGATCGTCCCCCCCCGCGCCTCGAACCTCCCCGTCCACTTCCTCCCCGTCGCACCGCGCGCCGCCGCCGCCGCCGCCGCCGCGCCCTCGGGACCCCCCGCGCCGCCGTACGCATACGCGACGACGCGGTACTCCACGAAGAAGGTCTCGTTCCGCGCCACCGCCTCGCTCACGCGCCGCCGCGCCTCGAGCGTCGGAATCGCGAACGCGCGAAACGGTTCCGTCCACTCGCGCGACCACGCCGGCGGGGAGACGTAAAACGCCGCCTCGGCGCCCGCGGCGTCCAGCCCGGCCTTAACCTCCGCGGGGTACAGCGGCGCCAGGTTCACGTTCGCCGCGCGTAACGAGCCGAGGTCCGTGCGCAAAATCTCCAGCGCGGAGTGGTACGTGGAGTGGTGGTGACGACGAGGACCGCCCGCGAGTCCCGAGGGAAGGAAGACGCGTCGCGCCCAGTGGTTACTCGCGCCCGCCTCGACGCGGAGGTTACTGAACATGGCGAAGCTCGGGTACGTCCGCGCGCCGACGTACTGAGACGCGCTCGCGGTGAGAACGAACGCCGCGGGCGCGGCGAGAACGCACGCGGACGTCCACGAACGACGCGAGGGAACGACGGAGGGGCGCCGCCGAACCGGGGTCCCTCGCGACGCGCGTTCCTCCTCCTCCGAAAACGCGTCGTCTTCCTTCGCGGCGCCTCCTCCGGCGTCGTCGCCACACACGGCGAACAAGATCCACGCGAACGCGAGCGCGGTCCACGTCGCCCCGATCTCCCACGCGAAGTACGGCGGGTACTCGAACAGGTCCGAGCGGGCGTTCGCGTCCGCGGCGTACGCGAACGCGGCGACGAGCGCGGCGCTCGCGGCGATCTTCGCCTCGCCCCGCCACGCTTTGATCGCCGCGACCAATCGGTCGCACGCTCGCCTGGCGACGCCGACGACGTACATCGGCGCCATGAGCATGGAGAAAGGGTACGCGGACATCGGGGGCGGGGGCAGGGCGATGAGGACGTGGAAGGCGGCGCCGGCGAGGACCAGCGCCCGGAGCGTCGCCACGTGGCGCCGCGAGAGGCGCAGGAGCGCCGGGAACGCCAGCTCGAACAAAGCGGCGCCCGCGGGGGCGACGCGGAGTAAGCCGGAGGCTCGGAGATGGGCGATGTGGCTCGGGGCCAGGCCGATCGCGGGGCCGCTCAGGGCGCCGACGAGCATGTGCGCGCAGCAGCTCACGCTCGGGTCGTGCCACGCGTCGTTGAGCTTCGCGACGCCGGTCGTGAGGTAGAGAACGCCGAGGACGAGGCCCACGGCGCGCTCGAGGTTCGCCGCGAAGGCGTCGCGTAACGCGCCCCGGGTCCCGGGGCGCGGGTCGAGGAGCGAGAGCGTCGCGCGGCGCGGGGAGGCGACCGCGCTCGCGAGGATCGCGAACGCGACCGCGAGCTCGAGCAGGACGTGGTTCGAGTGCGAGCCGTTGAGGAGGAGGACGAGCGCGCCGGAGAGCGCGAGGTAAAGCAGCGACGCGTCCTCCGAGGGGGCGACGTGCGCGCGAGCGATCGCGAGCGCCAGCGCCAGCGTCGGCACCGCCCGGGGGGCGAGCAGCGAGGGGAGCGTCTGCGCGTCCTTCGCCACCTGGAGGGAGAGGCAGTGCGAGAAGAGGAGCGTGAAGACGCTCAGGGCGTCGAAGCGCGCGCGGGGGGCGGGGGGGGGGGGGGAGGGCGACATGGCGCGTCCGAGGCGGAGCGCGGCGCCGGGGGAACCGCGCGCCCGCGATGTGGTTGTTGTTAAAAAGCCCTCACCCGGACCGGGGACCGAGTTTCTATCGACGAGAGCCACGTCGGACGGCGCGCGCGGGCGGCGGCGGATCGCGTCGACTTTTCAATTCAGACCGGGAAAACGCCGCCGGGATGGATGACTCGTCTTTCGAGGAAAAGCGACCGGGGTTCGGGTGCGCTCCCACACCTCCCACGCCTCGCCCGCGCTCGCGCGCGGTCGTCGCCGATCCGCGCCGGGCGCGATGGAGGTGATCTCGAGCGCGGCGGACATGCGCCGGTGGTCGCGCGCGCACCGCGCCGCGGGCCGTCGCGTCGCGTTCGTGCCGACGATGGGATTTCTGCACGAGGGCCACCTGTCGCTCGTGCGCGAGGCGAGGGCGCGCGCGGACGTCGTCGCGGTGAGCATCTACGTCAACCCCGCGCAGTTCGCCGCGCACGAGGATTTTGGGACGTACCCGCGCGACGACGAGGGCGACCTCGCGAAGCTCCGGGCCGTCGGCGCGGACGCCGCGTTCGTCCCCGCGCACCTCTACGCGCAGGACGCGCCGACGCCCTCCCCCCCGCCGCCGCCGCACGAGACGTTCGTGACGGTGGAGCGCCTCTCGACGGGCCTCTGCTCGACGACGCGCCCGCACTTCTTCCGCGGCGTCGCCACGGTCGTGTGCAAGCTCTTCAACGTCGTCGAGCCGGACGTCGCGGTGTTCGGGAAGAAGGACTACCAGCAGTTCCGCGTCGTCCAGCGCATGGTCCGCGACCTGGACTACGACATTCGGATCGTCGGCGTCGAGCTGACGCGAGAGCCGGACGGACTCGCCATGAGCAGCCGCAACGTCAGGCTCGACCCCGAGGCCAGGGTCGCCGCGCGGGCCATCTCGAAGGCGCTCGCGGGTCTGAAGCGCGACTTCGACCGCGAGGGGGAGGAGGGAGGGGGAGGAGGAGGAGGAGGGGGGGCGGCGCGCGAGGATCGATTCCGAATCGATCTCGCCGACCCGGAGGCGACCAGGCGGCGCGTCGTCGACGCCGTCGAGGCGTCGGGGGGCGAGGTGGATTACGTCGAGGTGGTGGATCAGCTCACCCTCCGCCCGGTGGAGAGACTGGTCAGGGGGGAATCGAGCGCGGTCGTGCTGGTGGCGGCGAAGTACGGGGGGGTCAGGCTCCTGGATAACGTCGAGCTGGGGCCGGAGGCGAAGGCGGGATGAGCGCGGAGGAGCGGACCGGCGCGATAATATTATATATTCTCGCGCGTGGTGAGTAGAGCCCCGGAAACCTCGCGACGAACCGGACACGCGCCGCGCGAACCGCATCACACCGCGTCATATCACTTGATGTTCGCCTTCTTCAGCGAGCTCGTGACGGCGCCCTTGGTGGTCATGAACGGGACGCCGTCGTAGCTCGCGACGCCGGCTTCGTCCGTCGCGAGCTTCTCGGCGCACTTCTCGAACATCTTCTTCTTCGGCACCAGGACTTCCACGGGCTCGCCCTCGAACCCCGCGAAGGTCACCCTCTCGCCGTTCGGCACCCCCTCCGGCGGGATCAGGAAGTCCACCTCCGTGTGCTCGGCGTTGCTCGCGCACATGACCATCGCCTCGCTCATCTGGTCGCGCAGGGGGCCCTTCTTCACGTTGCACAGCACGCACACGCGCGCGCCGACCATCTGCTCCTTGGTCTTGAACGCGCGAAGGCCGCTCACGACCTGGCGCGGCTTCTCCTCGCCGAGCTCGATGGACTCCACCCAGAGCTTGTCCGCGTCGGGGTGCTCCCACGCGTCCACGATCGTTCCCACGCGGATGTCGAGGACGTCCACGGTGATCTCCTTCTTCGCCGGAGGAGGGGGTTGCGGTTTCTTCTCCTTCTTCTCCTTCTTCTCCTTCTTCTCCCGCTTCGCGTCCCCGCCGGAGTCGCCGCCCCCCACGCCGCTCTTCCCCTCGCCGCCGTCGTCCCCGCCTTTCTTCTCCTTCTTGTCGCCGTCGCCCTTCTTGGGGCCGGCCCGCTCGAGGGCTTTCTTGTCCACCGGCGGGGGCGCCGGCGGAAGCTCAAACTCGGATTCGCGGCGCACGGGCACGGCGCCGAAGACGCCGTCGCCGCCGGTGACTCTGCCGACGTGATCGCACCACCGCGCGAGGTTACACCGCCTCGCGAGGACGTCCGGGGGCAGCGCGACGACGGAGGCGTGCACGGTGCCGTACGCGAGGATGTCCGCGAGGGAGATGTCGCCGGGGGTGGCGAGGAACGAGCGCGTGAGAAGGTACGCGTCGAGCGCCTCGAGGCGATCGTCCGCGACGACGCCGTCGACGGCGTACTCCGAGGAGGCGCGCGAGAGCCACTCCTGGACGAGGGCCTCCTCCTCGGGGGTGCGCCCGAGAAGAGCGCCGGGGTCCGCCGCCTTGGAGGCGACGTACTGGCACACGGTCGAGAGGCCCTCGAGCGCGCCGTCCGCGCCGGCGTCGAGCGCCAACGAGCCGGCGGCGGCGTCCTGGTGCTCCCAAACAGCCCCGAACGAGTCGCCGACGCCCGCGCGCGCGACGACGAGGTCGGCGATCTTGGCGGCGACGCACGTGGACGACTTCGCGACGATGTGCATGACCATGATGCGCGTGAGGGACCGGCGAGTGCGCGCGCCGGGAGGGGGATGCGCGCGGCGGAGGCTGAGACGCGCGGGACGCGGTCGAGGCAGAACCCTCCCTTTCCCCGAGATCGACCGTGCTGATCGACACTGAGAAAAGCCCCGCCGGCGCGCGGAAACCTCAGACTGACAACCCAGGGGGCGCGAATCAACCCACCCGCGTGCTCGTCCGCCTTCGCCCGCAGCGAACATGCCCGCTTGTCGCGCGCGCGGGAGCGCATTATCGAGGGAGACGCGACCGACACTCGACTCGGGGCCGAGTCGGGAGCATGGAGGCCGCCGCGGACGCGCGCGGCGGTCGCGTCACGGGAATCACCCCCGGCGCGGAGGTGCGCCCGCCTCGCCCGTCCCCGTCCCCGCCCTCGCCCTCGCCCTCGCCCTCTCCCTCCCCTTGCCCTCGCCCTTGCGACGCTGACGACAGGTCCCCATTCTCCCCGAAACGATTCCCCCCGTCGTCGCCCTCTCCCACCAGTGCCCGCTCACGGGTTTCCCCCTGGACTACTCGTACAAGGACGCGAGGCGCGTCTCGACGCTCCTGGAGGACCCGCCCTTCGCGGGCGTCGCGAAGGGCATGGACCGCGCCGCGCTCCCGAGGGGCTCGACCCTGAACGCGTGCGGCGTTCGGCTCAACAACAACCGCCTGGAGTCCCTGGAGGGCCTCGAGGCGTTCCTGGACGCCGTCCTCGACGACCCGAGCGAACTCCGGTGGCTCGACCTGAGCCACAACCGGCTGACGACGATCGACCCGGTGCTCCTGAAGTATCCGAAACTGACGTGCCTGTACCTGCACGGGAACCGCATCGAGCGGCTGCTGGAGGTGCGGAAACTCGCGGGGCTCGACGCGTTGGGGAAGCTCACCCTCAACGCCAACCTGGCGGAGGCGTCCAAGGATTACCGCGCGTTCGTCGTCGCGTACCTGAAGCGGCTGCGGAGCCTCGACACGATCGCCATCACCCCGGACGATCGGAAGCGGGTCGAGTTCTGGGACCGGGCGAGGCGCCAGGCCAGGGGGCGGTGAGTGAGTGAGTGAGCGCGCTCTCTTCGGGCGAAGGAGGCGCAGGGGCGAACGCGCTCGGGCTCGGAGAGTAGTAATAACACCTCTTTCTTTTTGTTCACAATCCGGGCGCGCCCCGCTCCGCCTCGTCCCCGCGCCGCCGAGGACTTTTCAATCGACTCGGGACGCGGGACTCGGGTCGGCGCGGGGTTCGTCTGTTACGTAATACTCTGTCATCGCACCCCCTCGATAGTCCCTTCGGAGAGTGGTGAGGCGATTCGGGTCTCGAACCGCGCTCGCCCTCTCGGCGCGCGCTCGCGCCGCTTAATAGCGGTAGGCGGCGGGCTTGTAGGGGCCCTCGATGGGGACGTTGATGTACGCCGCCTGCTCGGCGGAGAGCTTGGTGAGCTTCACGCCGATCTTCTCGAGGTGGAGCGCCGCGACCTTCTCGTCGAGGTGCTTGGGGAGCACGTACACCTTCTTCTCGTACTTGCCGGACTTGCGCTCGTTCCAGAGCTCGAGCTGGGCGATGGCCTGGTTGGTGAAGGAGCAGGACATGACGAAGGAGGGGTGGCCGGTGGCGCAGCCGAGGTTGAGGAGGCGGCCCTCGGCG
>MDSW01012503.1_pt1 | contig 15455 bp, 12 predicted proteins | sample 811171 | NCBI WGS metagenome assembly MDSW01 (sample SAMN05326641, study PRJNA326480) | marine metagenome | isolation source: seawater | place: Atlantic Ocean: North West | collected 2012 | reverse complement strand
TTAATCTTTTTGCTACTTTTTTATGTGTAAATTTTTGTACGTAATTATACCCTTCTTCTTTCATTTCTTTTTGAATTTCTAGTGAGTTTTGAATTTCTAGGATTGCTTTGTAAATGTCATTAACTGACATTGGATTTATATATTTAGTTTTAGGACCTCCGGCTTCATTGAAACAGCCTCCTTTTGAAGTAATTATTGGTGTTTTAGAAAATAAAGCCTCTATAATTGGTAAGCCAAAACCCTCAAACTTAGAAGGGTAAATCATGATTTGTGCAGACTGATAAAAAGCAGCTATTTCTTTTATTTTTAATTCACTTAATATTTTAACACGATGAGTTAGTTTTTCTTCTTGAATATATTTAAGGCATTTTTTCTTATAAGAACCTCCATTTCCAATTACAACAAGATATTGATTTTTCAGTTTCTTTATTGTTTTTAGTAATGTGAGTAAATTTTTTCTTCTTTCAATACTTCCAACATAAAGTAAGTATTGATGATCTATATTATATTTTAATAAAATTGATTTTTTTTCTTGAATATTAATATCTGATTGAAATATATTATTACAGCTTTGATAAACAACCTTGATTTTTTGTGGATCTATATTTAAGAATTGAATTATATCTTTTTTAGTTTGTTCACTAATTGCAATTATCTTGTCTGCTCTTCTGCAAGCAGATTTAATTTTGTAGTAATATATTTTTCGATCAATTAGACTATATAGTTCTGGATAGCGTAGAAAAATAAGATCATGAATGGTGACAATACTTTTAATTTTTGTCTCTTCAATACATAATGGTATTTCATGGCTTAAGCCATGGTATATGTTAATTTTTTTCATTAAGAGATCAGATATTATATTTTTAGTTCTCCAATAACTTTTAATAGAGCTGTTTATGATTCCTTCTGGTTCACAGATTTCAATATTTTTTCTTTCTTTAATAAAATCTAAACGCTTATTTTTTATAATTTTAGGTGTATATAAAAAGTAATTATTCTCCGGATAATAATTACTGAGTATATTAATCGTTTCTCTTGAATAATTCCCTAATCCTGTGTTGTTTAGGAATGCTCTCTTGGCGTCAAAACCTATTTGCATTATATAGCGATATTATATTCTCTTAATGCATTATTTAAGGATGTTTTTTTATCAGTACTTGCTTTTCGTTTTCCAATAATTAGTGCGCAATTAACTCCATAATTACCTGCATTAAATTTTTTATTATATGTTCCTGGTATAACTACTGAACGTTGAGGAATGAGTCCTTTGTATTCTATAGGTTTTTTATTGCTAACATCAATAATTTTTGTTGAAGCAGTAATAACAACATTTGCTCCAATTACAGCTTCTTTTTCAATTTTCACTCCTTCAACAATAATAGATCTAGAGCCAATAAAGGCATCATTTTCTATAATAACAGGGTCAGCTTGAATAGGTTCAAGTACACCTCCAATACCTACGCCTCCAGATATATGTACATTACTTCCAATCTGAGCACAACTACCTATTGTAGCCCATGTATCAATCATGCTGTCTTGATCTATGTAAGCTCCTATATTAACATAAGAAGGCATCATAATCACTCCTTTTGCTAAGAAGGAGCCATATCTTGCTATTGCATGAGGTACAACACGAACTCCTAGTTTTTCGTAACCTTTTTTGAGTTTCATTTTGTCATGAAACTCTAGTGGTCCTAATTCAATAAGTTTCATTTTCTGAATAGGGAAGTATAATATAATAGCTTTTTTAATCCATGAATGAGTTACCCATTTTTTGTTTTTCTTTTCCGCAATACGTAATCTACCTTTATCAATTTCTTCAATAATAAATCTTATACATTCTTGAACTTCTTTATTTTTTAAAAGCTCTCTGTTATTCCATGCTTCTTCTATTATTTCTTCTTTATTCTTGTGCATTATTCAAAGATAGTTTTTTTATTTTATAATAAATTTTTTGAATGAATCTTCTAGTTGAATTATATAAACACCCTTAGCATATAATATTGTATTAATTATTAGATGATTTTGTGTTTTCTCTTTTCTGTAAACTTCTCTTCCATAAATATCTCTAATAATTAACATTCCATTTATACTGCTATTGATATTTAATTTTTCATATGTAGGATTAGGGTATATGATGATTTCTTTATTGTTGTTAATATAATAAATATTTGTTACGATATTAGTATCACTACTAAAATATGAAAACCCTCCAGATATATTTCCAAGTATCATTTCTGGTTGATTATCATTAGTTATATCTGATAAAGCAAAAGAGCATCTTCCGCCATCCCATATATTAGTTATTGTACTATTAACACGAGTAAAATTACTATCTAGGTTGTTGTCAATATTTTTGAATTGATATATTGTACCGCTATTAGAACCTACAAATAATTGATAGATGCCATTGCTGTCAACCAGTAACGGAGAGCTATAACCAAAACTTGAAAAAATCATGCCATTATTTATATCTATATCATCAACATCTATACCTCCAAAATTTTCAATTACAGTATCAAATATTGGATTAGTTAGTGTTCCAGAATTGGGGCAATAATTTATACTACCCTGCATTTCTCCGATTATCATATCAAGTAAACCGTCTCTATTAACATCTACTATTTGTGGATGAGCCTGTTGTCCAACATCAATATTAAAATAATTAGGATTAGTTATTTGGAAGTTCCCATTAGTGTTTGTAAAGTAATGTAGGAATCCATCAAAGTCACCAATGATTAAATCTTTATCTCCGTCTCCATCTAAATCTCCAAATGTTGGTACTAGATCATAAGTTGGTCTTGGAGGGTTAGCTGCTATTATTAAGTTAATATTTGATATGTTAAGCCAGTCTCTATCAATTAACTCGTATTCTGGTTGGTTAATAGTTCCTATGTTTTTAAATAGAGCTAGAGAAGAAATTGGATCTGGATTTGTATTATCATGATATCCGTAATTACCAGCTACTATATCTAGTAATCCATCATTGTTATAGTCATAAAAAGTAGGAGATAGTGATGCTCCAAGATCTATCATTTCATCTTGTAAAAAATTATGTTTAATTAAATTAAAATTAGGATTATTGTTTTGTCCTGTGTTTTTATAAAGCCAGCAACTTTCAAAATTCTCTGCTCCTTCTTCATCCCCTACGTTAGTTGTTACAATTAAATCTTTTGTTCCGTCATGAGTTAAATCAAGATAATAAGCTGCAGGAAAAAAATCGAGATTTACTGCTAATGTATTTGAATGATTTGCTGGAAATGTAGAATCAACAGATGTTATAAGGGAATTTTGTGTATCTCCGCCATTTGTTAATAAATTAAGATTTTTAAAGCTTACATCGCCAATTATAAGATCTTTATCATTATCATTATCCATATCAAGCGCTAATATTGTAGAGCCAGCATGTTTATCTTTAGTTGTATTGTTTCCATGAAAAGGAACACAAGAACAAAAGCTGGTTGTAGCTCCTGGATATGTGCAATTTAATAAATAATTATTTAATCCTTCTTGGAATAATCCCCAGCATTGTTCTGTAAATTCAAAAGCAACTGTATCACAAGATCCTGTTTTTTCAATAGACATATTTTTATGATATTCTAATATACTTCCCATAAGATAAAAAGTAAGTATATCTAGATCGCCATCGTTATCAATATCAGCTATTGCAGGTATATCTATTCCTGAGTCTACAATGTTTATGTCTGTAGGACCTGGATAATCAGATAGTATTATTTCAGCCTCAAGACTAAAACTTAGTTTATTTGTTGAAGTGTTTTTATATAGGCTTATTGAACCTGGGGGATGACTTGAAGTGAATATATCATTTTTTCCATCGCAATTATAATCTTTAAGTAACATCCAATTATGGATGCTATCTGGAAAACATTTTCTGTAATAAGGAGCGTATAAATATGTGGAATCTTTATTGATAAAAGGCATTATTTTATTTCCTGATCTGTCAAATATTAAAAGATCCATTATTCCATCTAGGTTAAGGTCTAGCTCTGAGAATTGAGCTGAATTTATTCCTCCTGCAAGTGGATTACTAAAATAAACACCGTTTTCTACGATTCTTAAACTAGTATCTCTGTTAAGAATCATTTGTGCATTAGAAGTTAAAAACATAAATGTTATAATGATTGTTAGAGAAATATAGTTTGTTCTTATGTTCATGAATTTTTTTTACAAAAATAGTAGATAATTTTCTAAAGTTTTAATATATCAAAATAATTATCTTAGCTCATTGTCTTAATTTTTACTTCTATAGAATTGTATAATTTACTCTTAAAGAGTATATTTGCCAACTTTTAAAGTTGACTAAAATTTAAAGCTTATGCAAAATAGAAATGTTATAAAGATTTTTACGATCCTTTTCGCTGTAGTCTGTTTATATCAATTATCTTTTACTTGGATTGCTGATAGAGTAGAATCTGATGCAGCAGAATATGCAAGTAGCTTTGATGAAGGTGAGAGGTTAGATAAGGAAAGATTTTATTTAGATTCAATTAGTAGTGAAGAGGTATATGATATAGGTATTACCTCATATACTTATAGAGAGTGTAAACAAAGAGAAATTAATCTTGGTCTTGATCTTAAAGGAGGGATGAATGTTACATTAGAAGTGATGGTTGTAGATGTAGTTAAGGCATTATCTAATAATAGTAAAGATTCGCTTTTTAATTTAGCAATTGCAAATACTTTAAAAGCACAGGAGAATAGTCAAGAAGATTTTGTGACATTATTTGGTCTTGAATATGAAAAAGTTGCAATCTTATCAAATCAAGGATTGTCAGCTGTTTTTGCAACTCCTGATTTAAGAGATAAAATTCAGTTTTCTTCTAGTAATAAAGAGGTAATTTCTGTTTTAGCTTTAGAAGTTGAGGATGCGATTGCGCGTTCCTTTAATATTTTAAGAAGTAGAATAGATAGATTTGGTGTAACTCAACCAAATATCCAGAGGCTAGAAACAGCTGGAAGAATTTTGGTGGAATTGCCTGGAATTGAAGATCCAGAGAGAGCAAGGAAGCTTTTGCAGTCTACAGCACAATTAGAGTTTTGGGAAACATATGAGTATAGTGAATTGTTTCCTGTTTTAGAAGAGGTAAATAAATATCTTAGAGATATTAATGATATTGAAAAAGATAAAGCTGATGAAAATATAGAAGAGTTAGAAGATGTAGTTCCACAGTTGCAAGATCAAGATTCTTTAATTTCTGATGAAGAGAATGTGTTGTTAGCAGGTTTAGAAGAAGATAGTTTACTTTCTGATTCTGTGTCAAATGCACTATCATTTGAGGAGTTTGCTGCAGAGAATCCTTTATATGCATTATTATATCCAAATGTCAATCAACAAACAGGTCAAATTAATTTAGGTCCTGTTGTAGGTTTTTGTGCTGTTAAAGATACAGCTGCATTAAATGAATACTTGAATGATGATATTATTCAAAAGTTTTTCCCTATAGATGTTAAATTTTCTTACACTGTAAAACCTTATGATATTGATGGTAAGTTTGTTCAGCTAGTTGCTTTAAAATCAAGAAGAAATGGTGAGGCTGCTATGGAAGGTAATGTTGTTACGGATGCCACTCAAACTTTTGGTCAATATGCTTCATCTGCTGAAGTGTCAATGACAATGAATGCAGAAGGAGCTAAACTCTGGAAGCGTTTAACTGCTGAGAATATAGATAAATCAATTGCTATTGTGCTTGATGATTATGTGTATTCTTTTCCTACTGTTCAGGCTGAAATTACAGGAGGACGCTCACAAATCACAGGTAATTTTACAGTAGAAGAAGCAAAAGATCTCGCTAACATTTTAAAGTCAGGTAAATTGCCTGCACCTGCTAGAATTATTGAAGAGGCTATTGTTGGACCTTCATTAGGAAAAGAAGCAATTAGTTCTGGACTTACTTCATTTATATTTGCATTAATTATCGTGCTCATATACATGGTGTTTTATTATAATCGTGCTGGATTAGTTTCAGATATAGCTTTATTAACGAATATCTTCTTTATATTTGGTGTTTTAGCATCTTTAGGCGCAGTTTTAACACTTCCTGGAATAGCCGGAATAGTACTTACTATAGGTATGTCGGTAGATGCTAATGTTCTTATTTATGAGCGTATTCGTGAAGAAATTCGTAATGGTAAGGGATTGCGTTTAGCTATATCAGACGGATATAATAGCGCTTACAGTTCGATAATTGATGCTAATGTTACAACATTATTAACTGGTATTATTCTTTATACTTTTGGAACAGGTCCTATAAAAGGATTTGCAACTACTCTTATTATCGGTATATTAACGTCTCTTTTTGCCGCAATATTTATAACTAGACTTATAATCTCTTATAGATTAAATAAAGAAAAGACAGTTTCTTTCGCTAATAAGATTACAGATGGAGCATTTAAGAATTTAGGTGTTGATTTTATTGGTAAAAGAAAAAGATTTTATATTATTTCATCTACCTTGATTTTACTTGGAATAGGATCTTTAATGACAAAAGGACTTAATTATGGTGTTGATTTTGTAGGAGGTAGAACTTATGTTGTGCGTTTTGATAATACAATTGATCAAGAGTTGTTACGTAATGCATTATCTGATGTTTTTGTTGATGAGAAAGGATTAAATTATACGCCACAAATTAAGACTTTTGGTGAGGAAAATCAAGTTAAAATTACAACATCTTTTTTAATAGGAAGTAATGAAATTAGTACAGATGAGGTAGTTGAGTCAAAATTGGCTGAAGGACTTAAGACTACTGGTGTAGATTATAGTATTATGAGTTCACAAAAGGTAGGTCCTACTATAGCTGATGATATTAAAAAATCTGCTTCTTGGTCTATTATCTTTTCTTTAATAGTAATTTTTCTTTATATTTTATTGAGATTTAGAAAATGGCAGTTTAGTCTTGGAGCTGTTGCTGCTGTATTTCATGATGTGTTAATTGTTCTTTCTCTTTTCTCTTTTTTATATGGTGTGCTTCCATTTTCGTTAGAGATTGATCAGGCATTTATTGCTGCTATTCTTACTATTATAGGTTATTCTCTTAATGATACAGTGGTGGTTTTTGATCGTGTCCGAGAATATATGAATAATAATAGAAAGAAAGAAGTACATGAATTAATGAATGGCGCTCTTAATAGTACTCTCAGTAGAACCATCAATACATCATTAACTACTTTTTTCGTATTATTAATTATCTTTATTTTTGGAGGAGAGGTTATTAGAGGATTTATGTTTGCTTTAATGATAGGAGTAATTGTAGGTACGTATTCTTCATTATTTGTTGCTTCTCCTATTATGTTAGATACTATTAAGCGAAAGAGTTAATATTTTTTCAAATAAATATAGCTCTTATTAAAGATAAAATTCGGTTTTTTTTATTTTTGCACTATGTTTTTATTCATTGGAGGGCCTGAAATTATTGTTATTTTACTTTTTATAGTTATGTTTTTTGGTTCAAAAAAGATTCCTCAACTTGCGAGAGGTTTTGGTAAAACTATTAATGAGTTAAAAAATGCCTCCAATGATATTAAAAGAGAAATTCAGAATACTTCTTCTGAAATTAAAGATGATAACGCTAAATAGTAATGTTATCTATCCTCCTTGTTATAATAGGTTTTTTGCTTCTTTTTTTAGGTGGAGAATTACTTGTTAGAGGATCTGTAGCTTTAGCAATAAGAATAAGAATATCTACTTTAGTTGTTGGAATGACTGTGGTTTCTTTTGCAACATCATCTCCAGAAATATTTGTTAGTATTAAGGCGCTTTATCAAGGAAGTAGTGATATTATATTTGGAAATGTTATAGGTTCAAATATTGCAAATATAGCTCTAGTATTAGCTTTGACAGCATTAATTTTTAAAGTTAATATTTCAGAATTGACTATGAAAGTTAATTATCCAGCATTAATGTTCTCCAGTGTATTATTAGGAATTGTATTTTATTTCTTTAATGGTATACCCCAGTTTTTTGGTTATGTCTTTCTTGTAGGTATTATTCTTTTTTCATATTTATTAATCAAAAAGTCGCATAGTAATTATTATGAGAGTACACATGAAGATTCAGATCTTATAAATACGGCAAGAGATTTCTCATTATTTAAGATGATTTTATTTTTATGTTTAGGTGTTTTAGCATTAAAATATGGAGCAGATAAATTAGTTGAAGGTACTGTCTTAATTGCTCAATCATTGGGAGTTTCCGAAAGAATTATTGCTGTTAGTGTAGTGGCAATAGGTACTAGTATTCCAGAGTTAGCTACCTCTTTAATTGCTGCTTTTAAGAAAGAAGATAGTCTTGCTATTGGTAATTTGATAGGTTCTAATATTTTCAACATATTGGTGGTTTTAGGTGTTGTTTCTGCAATACGTACAGTTAATATAGATGATACTGCAATATTCACTTTTGATTATATTCTAATGTTAGGTATTACTTTAGTATTAGGCTTATTTGTTTACCTTAACTCAACGAAGATTATTTCTAGAAAAGAAGGAGCTGTTTTATTAATCTTATACATATTATATATGTATAAGACAATTAGTTTGGTTTAAAAGTACGTTGTTTCTTATTCAGAGTAGCTTATGTTCCTTTTACAGTTTTTATAATTCTACTTGCAATTTTATAAGGGTCTGCATTTGAAGCAGGTCTTCTGTCTTCTAACCATCCTTTCCATCCTTTTTCAACAGTTCCTATTGGTATTCTAATTGAAGCTCCTCTATCAGATACGCCATAACTAAAATCTGTAATAGCAGCTGTTTCATGTAAACCTGTTAATCGTTGATCATTAAAAGCTCCATATACTTCGATGTGTTCTTTTGTCACAGGTCTAAAAGCTTCGCATATTTTTTCATATACTTCTTGTGATCCACACTCTCTTAGTGTAGAGTTTGAAAAATTAGCATGCATACCTGATCCATTCCAATCTCCTTTTATCGGTTTTGGATGATATTCAATATAATAACCATAACTTTCAGTTAACCTGTCTAACAGGTATCTTGCAATCCAGATTTCATCTCCAGCTTTTTTGGCTCCTTTGGCAAATAATTGAAACTCCCATTGGCCACATGCTACCTCTTGGTTGATTCCTTCAAAATTTAGACCAGCATTAACACATAGATCTGCATGCTCTTCTACAAAATTTCTACCATGTGTGTTCTTTCCTCCAACAGAACAATAGTAAAGCCCTTGAGGTCCAGGATAACCTCCAAGAGGGAAGCCTAGCGGTAGTTGAGTGTCAACATCCATAATAAAATATTCTTGTTCAAATCCAAACCAAAAATCATTATCATCATCATCAATTGTAGCACGTGCATTTGATTCATGAGGTGTTCCATCAGAATTTAATACTTCTGTCATTACTAGATATCCGTTTATTCGGTCCGGATCAGGATATATTGCTACTGGTTTAAGTAAGCAATCAGATGAGTTTCCTTCAGCTTGCTTAGTAGAGCTACCGTCAAAAGACCATACAGGACAATCTTTAAGTTCTCCAGAAAAATTCTCAATAAGTTTAGTTTTACTTCTCATGTTTTGAGTTGGTTGATATCCATCGAGCCAAATATATTCTAGTTTTGATTTCATAATTTTTATAATATTAATTAATATTTATTTTATGTGTTCTAAGTACAAAAAAACGATATTATTTTGTTCAGATAATTATTTTAACAACATCATTTTGAATAATTTACTAATATCTTATTAACATTTTATTGTTTTTATATAATTTAAGATTTTAGTTTAATTGCAAATTAATGTTTATTTTAGCACGAATTTTTAAAACTAAATAATGAGAAGATTTTATAGTTTTGTTACAGTGTGTTTTTTATTAACTGCCTTAATTTCTAATGATATTTATGCTCAAAAGAAGAGTAGAAGAATAATTAAAGCAGATAATGCTTTTGCTTTAGAAGAATATTCAAAAGCAGCTGAGCTTTATAAAAAAGCATACACTAAAACAAAAGATAAAGGACTTAAAGCAGAAATAATTTTTAAACAAGCAGAATGTTATCGTCTTTCTGGGCAAATTAAAAGAGCTGAAAGTTATTATAAACGTGCTATAAAAGTAAAGTATCCAGATGTTATAGTTTATCTAAGATATGCTGATGTTCTTAGAATGCAAGAAGATTATCAAGAAGCTATTTTACAATATCAGAAGTATATAGAGTTAAATCCTGATGATGTAAATGGTGAGATGGGGTTAAAATCTTGTGATTTTGCATTACAATGGAAAGATGTTCCTACACGATATAATTTAGAATTATTACCTATTGTTAATTCAAGATATAGTGATTATTCTCCTGCTTTTGGAAATTCAGAATATACAGAGTTATATTTTACTTCTTCTAGAACTGGAGGAGTGACAGATAAAATTGATGATAGAACAGGAGAGCCTTTTTCAGATGTTTATCTTAGTAGAATGAATAAAAAAGGAATATGGAGTTCTCCTACTATTGTAGCTGCACCTATAAATACAGAAGGAAATGAAGGCTCAGTGTTTATTAACAATAGAGGTACTACTATGTATATAACACAGTGTAAAGTAGAGAAAAAGAAGTCTTTAGGTTGTGGGATTTATGTTTCTAATAGAAAAGGGAAAGTATGGAGTGACCCAAAGATTTTACAAATAAAAATAGATAGTAATACTACTATAGGTCATCCAACATTAAGTCAAGATGAGTCTACTATGATATTTGCAGCTGATATGCAAGGGGGATATGGAGGAAAAGATTTATGGATGGTTAAGAAAGAAAAAAGAAGTAATTGGAGTGATCCAATTAACCTAGGTCCTTTAGTAAACACTCCTGGGGATGAAATGTTTCCATTTTTACATATTGATGGCACAATTTATTTTGCTTCTACTGGACACATAGGAATGGGAGGTTTTGATATATACAAGACGTCTCAGGATGAAAATGGAGCTTATATTTTACCAGTTAATTTAAAATCTCCTGTTAATTCTGCAGCTGATGATTTTGGAATGATTGTCGAGGAAGATGGTGAGAGAGGATATTTAACTTCTAATAGAAGAGGAGGTAAAGGTGGAGATGATATTTATCAGTTTGAATTACCTCCATTGGAGATATCAGTTAAAGGGATAGTCACAGAATCAAAAAATGGAAGTATATTGACTAATAAAAAAGTGCAATTACTTGGTAGTGACGGTTCAGCTAAAGAAGTAGTGACTGATAATACAGGTAGTTATAGTTTTGAATTAGATCCATTAACTTCATATCAAATTATAATAGATACAGAAGGGTATTTAAAGAAGATTGTTAGTGAAACAACATTTGGCCTTGAGTTTAATAAAGTTTTTGAGATTAATATAGCTTTAGACCCTGTAAAGAAGGAAATTATTTTACCAAAAGTAGAATGGGATTTTGCTAAATGGGAATTACGGCCAGAATCTATTATAGATTTAGATGTTTTAGCAGAGGCTTTACTAGATAATGATAATGTAGTAATTAAGATAAAATCTCATACAGATGAATTAGGAACAGATAAGTCAAATCAAGCTTTATCACAAAAAAGAGGTCAAACTTGTGTTGATTATTTAATTAGTATGGGTGTTGATCCAGGTCAGTTAGTGGCGGTAGGAGTTGGTGAATCAGAGCCATATGTTATAAAAGAAAAAGATGGAAGATTTAATGTAGGAGATGTTCTTACATCATCCTATATTAGAAAGATTCGATTTAAAAAGAATAAAGAAAAAGCACATCAGTATAATAGAAGGACATCTTTTGAAGTTTTCAGGGAAGATTATGTGCCTGATGATAATGCAGCAGAACAGAATAAGTAAAAATATCTAGATATTTTAAAAGCGTCCTATATTATTTAGGATGTTTTTTTTTATAATTATGAAGACACAAAGATATCAGCAAAGAGGAGTTTCATCTCAGAAGGAAGATGTACATATTGCTATTAAGGATATAGATAAAGGATTATTTCCTAATGCATTTTGTAAAGTTGTTCCAGATTATTTAACAGGTGATGATCAGTATTGTTTGATTATGCATGCAGATGGTGCAGGTACAAAATCTTCTTTAGCATACATGTATTGGAAAGAAACAGGAGATTTATCAGTTTGGAAAGGTATTGCACAAGATGCTCTTGTTATGAATATTGATGATTTGCTTTGTGTTGGAGCAGTAGATAATATTATGTTATCCTCTACCATTGGGAGGAATAAGAATCTTATTGATAGTAGTGTGCTTTCAGCAATCATTAATGGTACAGAGGAATTGCTAGATAAATATAAAAGTTTTGGGATTAATATTTTTTCTACAGGAGGAGAGACAGCAGATGTTGGAGATTTAGTTCGTACAATTATTGTTGATTCTACTGTAGTAGCTCGTATTAAGCGTACAGATATTATAGATAATCGTAATATTAGAGATGGAGATGTTATTATTGGACTTTCATCTTCTGGAAAAGCAACTTATGAGGATGAATATAATGGAGGTATGGGGAGTAATGGACTTACTTCAGCAAGGCATGATGTTTTTGCTAAAATATTAATGGAGAAATATCCAGAAAGTTTTGATCCTCAAATGCCAATAGATTTAGTTTATTCAGGAACTAAACATTTAACAGAAAAAATTAACGATTGTGATTTAGATGCTGGAAGATTAGTTTTATCACCTACAAGAACTTATTCTCCAATTATTAAAAAAGTTTTAGAAAAATATCGCGGTAGAATAAATGGAATGGTTCATTGTAGTGGTGGTGCTCAAACAAAAGTTTTACATTTTGTAAATGATCTACATATTATTAAGGATAATTTATTTGAAACTCCTACTTTATTTAATTTAATTCAACAAGAATCTAATACAGATTGGAAAGAAATGTATAAAGTGTTTAATATGGGGCATAGGATGGAGATTTATATTGATTCAGATACTGCATCTGATATTATAGAGATTTCAAAATCTTTTAATGTTGATGCTAAGATTATTGGTAGAGTTGAAAGTTTTAAAGGTAAAAAACTAACAATTTCTTCTAAACATGGTGAATTTATTTATTGATTATGATTGATAAGTTAAAAGCAATTTATGAGAGATATTTAGAAGTTGAAAAACTAATTTCTTCTCCAAATATAATGGATGATATGAAGAATTATGTTCAGCTTAATAAAGAATATAAAGATCTTGGACCAATTATTAATATATATAAAGAGTATGCTGGATTATGTGAAAATATTCAAGAGGCGAAAGATATTTTGAGTAATTCCGATGATCAAGAAATGAAGCAAATGGCTAAGATGGAATTGGAAAATGATATTCCAAGAAAGGAGCAGATGGAAGAAGAAATTAAGATATTACTTATACCAAAAGATCCAGCAGATTCTAAAAATGCTGTTATGGAGATTAGAGCAGGAACTGGTGGAGATGAAGCAAGTATATTTGCTGGTGACTTGTATAAGATGTATACTTCTTTTGCATCTAATAAAGGATGGAAGACAGAATTGGTAGATGTAGCTGAAGGTACAGCGGGTGGATATAAGGAGATTATATTTAATGTAACAGGAGAAGATGTATATGGACAATTGAAATTTGAGTCTGGTGTGCATAGAGTGCAGAGGGTTCCACAAACAGAAACCCAAGGTAGAGTCCACACATCTGCAGCTACTGTTATTGTTTTGCCAGAGGCAGAAGAGTTTGATATTGAATTAAAACCTGCTGATATTCGTAAAGATACTTATTGTTCTTCAGGACCTGGAGGACAGTCAGTTAATACAACTTATTCAGCTGTACGACTTACACATATTCCTACTGGAGTTGTTGCCCAGTGTCAAGATCAAAAGTCTCAACATAAGAATTATGATAAAGCTCTTAAAGTTTTACGTTCTCGTATTTATGAAATAGAATTACAAAAAAAATTAGATGAAGATGCAAAGAATCGTAAAACAATGGTCTCTTCTGGTGATCGTTCTGCGAAAATTAGGACATATAATTATCCTCAAGGTAGGGTAACAGAGCATAGAATAAATCTTACTAAATATAATTTACAAGCTGCTATAACAGGAGATATACAAGAGTTTATAGATGAGTTGCAGTTAGCTGAGAATGCAGAAAAATTAAAAGAAGGTAGTAATAATGAATAAGAAAGAATTAATATCAAATATTAAATCTAAAAGATCTTTTCTTTGTGTTGGTCTTGATACGGATATTAATAAGATTCCAGCACATTTACTTGATGCTGAAGATCCAGTTTTTGAGTTCAATAAAAAAATAATAGATTCAACTCATGATCTTTGTATAGCTTATAAGATTAATATTGCTTTTTATGAAAGTAGAGGTTTAAGTGGATGGGATTCCTTAGTTAAGACTTTAGATTATATTCCTTCAGGATTATTTACAATTGCAGATGCTAAAAGAGGAGATATAGGTAATACATCAAGTATGTATGCAAAAGCATTTTTTTCTAATATGAATTTTCATTCTATTACAGTTAATCCGTACATGGGATCAGATTCAGTTACACCATTCTTAGAATTTGCTGGTAAATGGGTTGTTTTACTTGCTTTAACTTCTAATCCAGGAGCACTTGATTTTCAAAAATTTAGCAGTAATGAAAAACAGTTGTTTGAACAAGTTTTAGAGACTTCTAAATCTTGGGGTTCAGATGAAAATTTAATGTATGTAGTAGGTGCAACTCGAGCTCATGATCTAGAAAAGATTCGAAGGATTATTCCAAATCATTTTATTTTAGTTCCTGGTGTTGGTGCACAATCTGGAAGTCTTTCAGATGTTGTTAAATATGGTATGAATAAAGATTGTGGCTTAATAGTTAATTCATCTAGAGGGATTATTTATGCAGGTTCAGGAGTTGATTTTGCTCTGCATGCAAGAAAAGAGGCTGAAAAGATACAAGTTGAGATGAATGACTTATTAACTGGATTAAATCTATAGCTTTATAAGTTTATCCTTATTTAATTTTTTCTTAATTTGCGTGACAAGAATAATTAATATGGATTTTTTTAGAGCTTTTTTTGAGAAACAAATTTTTGGTGTTAGTTCTTGGTGGGGTAATAAATTAGGTGTAAAAGCATCTATTATTCGTCTTTTTTTCATCTATGCTACTTTTACAAATGCGATTACTGTAATACTTTATTTAATTATGGTATTTATTTTGAGAATAAGGCATCATTATAAATATAAGAAAAGAAAATCAGTATTTGATTTATAAATAATATATCAATGGAAAAAACTCAGATTATATTAACAGTATTATTATTAATTATAGAAGTTGTAGCTTTTGCATGGTTAATTATTGATATACAGAAATCAAAAAAGAAACAGGACCAAATTATTCAATTAGAAAAACAAATTCTTCAGGTTGAACATTCTATTATGGATCTTGAAAAAAAGATAATAGAACGATTAGATGAAAATTTACTTAAAAATCAGAAAAAAGATGAATAGTAGAAAATTACTAGGTGTTTGTGCAT
>MDSW01190596.1_pt1 | contig 15460 bp, 10 predicted proteins | sample 811171 | NCBI WGS metagenome assembly MDSW01 (sample SAMN05326641, study PRJNA326480) | marine metagenome | isolation source: seawater | place: Atlantic Ocean: North West | collected 2012 | reverse complement strand
GATGATCGTCCAGGAATTGCTCGAACCATTAACGGCTCATTCGAACTCGGTGTTACTGTATGTGAGGATGCTTGGCAAGTCTCGGGAGAAACGCCTTCAAAGTACGATGCAGATCCGATTGAACAACTTGCAGAATGGGGACGTCAAGGCGTAGAACTCGATGCTACAGTCAACCTTTCAGCTTCACCGTATCATGCCGAGAAAATACAAACACGGCTCCGTGTGGCTCGAACAGCGGCTGAATGTCTCAATCATCCATTCCTACTTGCGAACCAAGTGGGTGGTAACGATGATCTTCTGTTCGATGGCCGTTCACTGGGCGCTTGGCCGAATGGAGATGTGGTGATTGCACCCGCTTGGGAGGAAGGAATACTTCTCATCGATGTGAATGATTCAACTCGTTCTCAATGGATTTCAATGGAAGATGGAGAGAGTGCTGGTTTGACTCAACTTTCTGGAGAACATGAACTTCAACAGGACGAGGAAACAGTTCTCGAGGCTCTGGCCGATGCTGTCGTATTAGGCCTCCGAGATTATTGTAGGAAATCAGGAATCAAACGAATCGTTCTTGGCTTAAGTGGAGGTATTGATTCTGCAGTTGCTGCATGTGTAGCCTGTGCAGCTGTCGGTCCAGAGAATGTACTCGGTCTTTCTATGCCTTCTCGATTCTCATCCGAGCACTCAAAATCAGATGCAAAGCATACTGCTGATTCCTTGGGAATGGAATATGATTCGCTTCCAATCGATGATCTTCATCATTTGGTTGAGAATCAAATCGAATCGGTATTGCAGAACGGATTTCCAGTCGCTCGAGAAAACATTCAGGCTCGATTGCGAGCAATTCTTGTCATGTCCCATGCAAATGCCCAACAACGTATGGCAATTGCAACTGGAAATAAATCTGAACTGGCTCAAGGCTATTGCACACTCTATGGCGATATGGCTGGAGGATACACACCTCTCGGCGATGTCTACAAGATGGAAGTGTATGGTTTAGCGAACGTCTTCAACAATCGAGCCGTAAAAGAAGGAAAGGTTGCTCCAGTTAGTGATTCAACTCTGACCAAACCTCCTTCTGCTGAACTTGCTCCTGACCAACGTGATGATGATACACTACCTCCATACACTGTTCTTGATTCAATCCTAAAGCATCACATTGAAGATGGTCTAGGAGCAGACGAAATTGCAGCAAAGGGACATGATCGAGATACTGTTGTTACGGTACTTAGACGACTTGAGGCAAATGAGCACAAGCGATGGCAAATGGCTCCTGCACCTCGTGTTTCTCCTCGTGCTTTCGGTCAAGGCTGGCGGCATCCTCTCGCAAGTCGTCATGATTGGCGTCGTTAATCGGTGAAGATAAGAGGGAAAAGCCAGAGGGTCAGTCATGACGGAGAAGTACCTCAACATTGCTGGGTACAAATTCGTCACAATCCCTGATAGGAATACTCTTCGACAACCGTTCAAGCACAAGTGTGATTCACTCGAATTGAAGGGTACTGTTCTATTGAGTCATGAAGGCATCAATATTTTTGTTGCAGGTCTTGAATCAAACATTGTCCAATTTCGAAACTGGGTCATTGAAGATGAACGCTTCAATGATATATCATTCAAAGAATCGACCTCAGACGCACAACCATTCAATCGAATGAATGTTCGATTGAAAAACGAGATCATTTCAGTGGGTCTTCCAAATTTTGATCGTATCGATTCCGAAGAAGGACGAATCTTTCCAAATGAACTGCATCAACGTCTCTCAAATAATGAGGACATTGTTTTACTCGACACAAGAAACACGTATGAAACACGGTTAGGCAGTTTCCAAAATTCAATTGAACTTGGCATAAGGACCTTCAGAGCCTTCCCTGAAGCAGTTGCAAACATGGATACTTCACTCAAAGACAAACAAATTGTCATGTTCTGTACTGGTGGTGTACGTTGTGAAAAAGCGAGTGTTATCATGCGAGATGCAGGTTTTACGAATGTCAGGCAATTGGAAGGCGGTATCCTTGGCTACTTCCAAGAAGTTGGAGGCGATCATTGGAACGGAGAGTGCTTTGTATTCGATAAGCGAGTTGCTCTAAAGCCTGATTTAACAGAAACTGGAACAACCGTATGCTTCGCATGCAGAGAGCCTTTGCTTCCAGAGCAACAACTTGACCCAGCTTATGTTCCTGGAATCTCCTGCTCATATTGCATCGACAGAGTTCAACTCCAAACGACCCATTGATCTTGAATCGATGGCAAGAGGTATTGATGCAATTCGTGTCCATGAACTCCATCATCTGCAATGAAAAATACATGTGTTGATGAAGCGATTAAACCGCCATATGTCCCTGCGTTTGAATCATTCCCGATTCCTGTATATGGATCAAAAGCCACTGTAGCAACTTGATTATCGATCGCCCATAATGCATGGCCACTATTGGTTCCTGTTTCATCAATCCCTTCAGCGAGAACGAACAATGTTGAATCCGTATACATCAAGGCTTGAGGTAGGCTACTGCTTATGCCCTGCATCAAATCAACTGTGAGATGAGTTCCTTCTACGGTTCCGTCCGTCTGGCACAACTCCATCCCAGTGCTGGCAAGAACACAGTCAAACCAAATCGTATTTCCATTTGTAACAGATTCGAGACTATGACCTGGTGCAAGGATTGTTGAACTCAATTCAACAAGGTTCGAGGTTGCAAAGGAGTATGAGAATAACGTAGCATCTGCGCCGCGATAAACCACATCAAAGATGATCGAATCCCCAATCTGATGCAATCCTAACTTAGGAGCCATTGTTGTAACGGGTGTGGTTGTACCTTCCTTCGTCATTGAAGTAAGCCATTGAAGGCCACCAGTGCCATCGAGATATACCAGTTGACGACCAGTTCCATCTCCAGCGACGAGCACCAACCCATTGTTGGAAACCATTGCTTCTGATGGCGAAGAATCACCAAATGGATGAAGATCATACATCGTTAGTGTTCCCTGTGAATCCAATTGCATCACTTCAAGTCCGATATTGGCTTCTTTTGCTGCAAACCAAAGTCGATCATCATCACCAAGCAGCATGTTTTGACCTAATGATGAAAGAGATGTAGATTGATTCATCAGGTCTGAACTTGCACTGCTTGTAAGCCAAGGTGCTTGCCAGATTGAAGTTGTTACACTTCCGTTTGTCCACCACATCCGTTGTCCTTGTTGTCCATTTGTGGTGAAAACAACGCCATTCATCCATTCTGTGATTTCACTTGTGTAATCAATCCCATCTCCAGTCTCAATATCTCCAACCATCAATGTCCCTGAAGCAGTTCCATCAGAAACCCATAATTCACGACCATGAACGCCATCATCTGCATCAAACACGAAGCGTAATCCACGTTCTGTCTCCATGGATTGAAGTCCAAGGATCTTACCTGGAATGGAATCTCCAGATGGATGAATATCTTTCAACATTATCGGCGTATTATCAACATCAAGCATCCACAATTCGCAGCCGTTGATTCCATTATTAGAGGAAACTAAAACTGTGTTTCCAAATGCGATTTGGTTACATGTGGAGGAATATCCATTTGTTACGCCTGGATTCATATCTCCTACAATTCCCTGATACAATTGCTCAGAACAAATTCGAAGGGATTCACGAACTTCATCATCATGAAGAATACCATCTCCTGCGATTCCTCCATCAATTCCATCATCAACTCCGAAGCGCATGACGACGCCTTTGGAACAAAGAGCAGTTGGTGCTGGCTGTTGATCGATAAGGGCTGAATAACCTTGGCTTCCGTTGTTACCATGTTCTCCAGCTTCTCCATCGTCTCCCAATCGGCCATCACAGACGTGAGCGGTTGTTTCTACTTCTGTTGAATCCAAGAATTGGTTTCGATTCGTGTCGATTCCAGATTGAACTTGTATTCCTCCAAATGAACAAGGTATTCCTGGTGACAAGGCTGTGAGATTAACAAGACTTCCATTCCCATGTTCGCCATTGATTCCTTCATAGCCTTGTTGACCTTGAGGGCCTGAAAGACCTTGTTGACCGTGACAAACTTTGGTGCTTGAAGTAATTTCATCTGTTGATAGTTTACCGTTCCCATCGAAGTCCGTTCCGAGGAAGATATCTGCTCCACCTTCTGGGCAATAGACGTCAGCCTCTCTTCCTTCTGTTTCGACAAGTATGGCACTTTCCTCAATATTTTCATCGGATAGAGGCTCAAGTGCTTGATTGAGAACAACTGCCCAGATCGACAGAAGAAGTGCACTCAGTACGACGGTTGTTTTGAGAATACGTTTTGCATTCTCGAGAGATAGAAAACGAGTTTGTTGTCTATCTCCGCGGGCTGTTTGGTTATTGTTCTCAGATGAGGACATAATGAGTGGAGTGACGTCAACGGTATCAAAACCATCGGTTAATCATACGAGTCTTGATGAAGCGCCAGTACTTCGAAGATAATATGCACCTGCCAGAGAGGTTATCTCAACAACTCGAAGGGTTGGAAGGGGCTACTCGACAAAAAGCGGCTCGTCTCGTCGTAGACTTAGCACGTACTGCAAAAGCATCCACCTTCGTTGAGGTGGACCATGCCCACGTTTCAGGCGTTTCAGTGATCACAGGAGGTCACGGTCTACGTCGTTTCTTGAAGGATCTGAGTGGTGATGAAAATGGGACCGTTGTGATTCCAACAACGTTGAATTCCGCTGGATGCGATAAACGTAAAATGAAGGAAATGGATATTGCTTGGCCAGATTTTCTAGAACAACAATTTGAGATTGTTCAAGCCTATGACCGATTGGGCATTGAATCAACGCTCTCTTGTACGCCATATGACCGAGGGATTGAGATTGAGGGTGAAACCGCTTCATGGGCTGAATCAAATGCAGTTTGTTACACAAATACATGGACATCACTCATCACGAACAGAGAATCAGGACTCAGTGCGTTAGCCACTGCATTGACAGGTTATGCTCCTGAATGGGGTTTACACCTTCTCGAACACAGGATTCCAAACATTCGTGTCAAGATTTCCTGCGAACTTGAGACGCTCTCTGATTACTCTATTCTAGGGGATTGGATTGGACGAAATGCCAAGCCAGAATGGAATCTTCCGTTCGGGCCCATGCCTTATGTTGAAGGTTTACCGAATTACATTTCCTTTGCTCGTAAGAAGGCATTGACAGCAGCAGCTGCAAACTATGGTACGCCAATGATGTGGGTCGATGGACATTCATTACAATCATTGGAGGATTTTTCGAACGTTGAATGGCAGGGTGAACTGGAATTCACTCAAGCCGATCTAATGCATCGATATGAGGAACTAAAGCCAGAAGGTCAAGTGGATTTGGTTGTCATCGGTTGTCCTCAAGCCAGTCTGGAAGAAATGAGGACGACTGCTTCTGCCTTACGCTCTCATATGGAATTTGGAGAACGTATTGATGATCAGCGTTTGTGGGTTTTCACAAGTCAAGAAAATTATACTCTCGCTGAAGCAGATGGTACACTGTCGATGCTCGAGGAAGCAGGTGCTCTTGTTCTGGTTGACACCTGTCCAGAAGTGACACCGTATAATCGCGAGAAATACAACCATCTCCTAACAAATTCGATGAAGGCGGAACATTATCTCACGAGTGGGCTCAATCGTATTCCAACCAGCGTAGCGCCTATTGCTGAATGTGTTCGCCATGCAGTTCATCCGTCTCTTAGCGAGGGTCCAAGGCCTGAATTATCCCATTCCTCGCATGGAGGTCAAACGTCAGCGAAAACTCATCAAGATGGAGAATGCACCATTCTTGGAAAGGGTCTAGATTCTCAAGAGGATTTCTGTATTGAAGGAATTGCGATGGTTACTGATGTTCCAATTACGTATCTTGGTTATGTGAATCGTGACACAGGTGTTATCGAAGAAGCAGGGCATCCGCTTGATGGAAGAGCAATTGAAAATAAGATCCTCATTTATCCAAAAGGGTCTGGTTCAACGGTTGCACCATATGTCTTGATGGGACTATTGTATGAAGGGAAAGGCCCCAAAGCTATCGCTAACCGGGATGTTTGCCCGCTTACATTGCCCGCTTGCTCATTGCTCCATGTTCCATATGGTCATGGATTTGAAGAGGATCCCTGCATGCTTGTCAACGATGGTGATTCTATTCGCTTTGAACGCAAGGATGGCATTGTTAGCATTACTGTGTTGGAACGGGCGTGAACATATGCGAGTACTCGTAACTGGTGGGGCAGGTTTCCTCGGTTCGAGTTTGGTTGAGCATCTGCTTGACCTTGATGATGAAGTCGTCGTTCTCGATAACTTCTGGAGAGGTAAACCCGAAAATCTAGAGCATATTCTTGACAAGATTACGCTTATCGAATCTGATGCTTCTCAAGCGTCATCCTACGGTTTGATCAAAGATCCATCCTCGATCGATGTTGTCTATCATCTCGCTGCTGTAAATGGTACGAAATGGTTTCATGAAGAGGCACGAATGGTTATGGATGTAAATCTAAATTCGACACTAAGGGCAATTGAATTCGCAGAACAATATCGCTGCAGATTCGTATTTACTTCCTCTCCAGAAGCATATGGTAATTCAGAAGTGATGCCACTAGGAAGTCTAGAATCTTCTCTCTTCACCCATCCATCTCATCACCAACGTCATGCCTATGGTGGGAGTAAATATCTTGGTGAATTAGCGGTCCAACACGCAGTTCGTCAAGGGCTTGATGGACGGGTTGTACGTCCATTCAATGGATATGGCCCTCGTTTGAGTCAAGATGAATATGGGCAAGTTGTTACCATGATGATGCGCTCAGCCCTTGATTCCAATCTCGTCCACGTTCATGGGGATGGAAAACAAACACGTTGTCTCACATGGGTTGATGATATTGTTCAAGGCATTGCGCTCTCAGGTCGTGTAGATTCATGTTTGAAGACTGGAGAGTCCCTTACTGGTCGTTCGTTTAACCTTGGTTCCACAGAAGAGATTTCAATGCTTCATCTTGGGGAGACCATTTGTGATCTTGTTCATGAAAAAACGGGTTTGCTGGTCCAAGTCGAGATGACAGAAGGCTATCCTGGCGATTCATTACGTCGAGTCCCACATCTTGTGGAGGCAAAGAACTCTCTAGGCTGGACTGCAACGACTTCCCTTGAAATTGGACTGCGTCAGACATTGGAATCAATGTTGTAATCCCATGCAGTTGGCGTAGCCATCAATCGGTTCAATCCATGTTGACAGAGGAGATGAACTGACTCGGTAGGTAGATGTTCTCCTGGGACAATTAATTTCGTTAATCGCAATACTACGAGACTGGCTTTTGCCTCGGGTAGATCATGTTCTGCCACTACTTCTGCCTCGATTGCCATTGATGCTTCTTTCATAATGAGTTTATTTGATTCTAAAGATTCGATTTCAAATGCATCCCATTCACTTTGTTCTCTTGGAATCGGTTTGCATGTTTCATTAACGAGGCGAGCGTTTTCCTGATTAGGTTGTAGGAAATTTAGGACCGCTTTCCCGTTCTCTCTAAGATTTATGAGGGAGTCACGGACTCGATCTTCCCGATTTACTGACAATGATATGACTGCAAGCGGTGGTGAATTTGCAACGATGGATACCGATGTGTATGGTGCTAAATTCCGAATACCATTGTTCGATTCGGTACCGAGCATTACGAGTGGTCTTGGACTAACGAGATTCGAAAGAAAGAGTGAACGTGCCTTATGTTCCATGTCGTCTAAGGTATGCTTTGATGCTTCTTGATGAAGGGTTGGGTTTTCCTTAGGGAACCACCGATTAAGCTCACCAGCTTGTATTTCCTCCAATGCGTGGCGAGTAAATTCCCTGTACGTTTCCCATTGTGGAATCTCTTCAGTATCTCCTCTTGCTTGCTTACGAAGAATCGATGCATCAGCATATTCGATGCATTTTGTGAGAAAATCAATGACGTGTTGTCTACCTTCCATTTCAATTTCTCCTTTCTTCGTAATCCTTTCGTTGCATATGAAACGAGGCAGGGTTGCCTTTCCAAACTTCGCCATCAGGTATGGATTTGGTTAGAACAGAACCAGCGCCAAGTACAGCATTTACGCCAATGGTTACGCCTGCAAGTATCGTGACTCCACCACCGATTACAGCATTTTCTCGAATTGTTACTGGCCCCCATTTGTCTCTGTTTCCTGAGGGAGGGTATTTATCGTTTAGAATAGTAGAATTCGGTCCGATGAAGACATTCGATTCTATTATGGTGCAATCGGAGATGTAGGTTGAACCTTGAATTCGAGTCCCATTGCCGATTTCTACTGAGCGACCGATATGGCACATTGATCCGATGACGATATTGTCTCCAACAACCAGTCCTTTGCCAATGTAGCATGGCTCATAAGCATTCGACGTAGCATTGAGGGGGACTCGTTTCCCTCCGATGTCCTCTTGCATAATGTTCACTCTTCCAATGAGAGTTCACGAAGCAACATCTCAACATGCCCCTTCGCTCGTACATTGTATCGACACCATTCGATTGTACCGTCAGGGCCAATAACAAACGTGGAACGTACACATCCCATGTATTCTCTTCCGTAATTCTTCTTCATGCGCCATGTTCCAAATTGATCATGCAAAGCACCTTCAGTATCAAGGAGTAATGGGAAGTTCAAGTCTTGTTTCGAGATGAATTTTTGGTGAGACTTTTCGGAGTCTTTGGAAACACCGAGTACTTCGTAGCCTTCGGATTTGAGTCTCGCCATGTTATCCCGGAAGTCACATGCTTGTTTTGTGCAACCTGGGGTTGAATCTCTGGGATAGAAGTACAGAATAACACTTCTATCCTTTTCGATGTAATCGGACGAAGTATGCGTTACTCCGTTTGAATCAATTGCAGAAAAGGGAGGGGATTTCATACCGACTTCGAGAGTTATTGGTTCGGACATGGCTTAACGTGACATCCATTTGTCATCAATGCTTGGTTTTGGCCTCGTTTTCAGGTTAAAGAGGATACTCAGGCGCTATGCAATACGGTTTATTTTTAATGCGTTTTGAATAAGTGAGCAGAATTTGCCAATTGTTTGATAAACTGTCCCAATACACGTTAATCTATGGCGGGTCCGAGCATGTCGCGAAGATGCCGCAAATATTCCAAGAAGATTTCTCGTGCCAAGACGAAATACGATCTTCAGAGTATTGCTTCAACCATTCAAAGCGAGTTAGACCGCAGGAACATCACCTACGATGAAGCCCTCACACTTGGGAATTTCATTCAAAACCGAGCAGACCAGTTGCCGGGGAATTCAATTGTCTATGCCGTATCTGACAGGGACGCTTATCGCCGCACATTGGAGATTTACCTCCGAGACGCCCTCCTCACTCGAACCGAACAACTTCTTCTGTGGGAAGAGCGCAGACGATTAGGAATTACAGACGAGGAACATGATCGTCTCTTGGCTCAATTACTAGAGATATGGAAATCACAAGGTAAGTCAGTAACGATTCAACGATTTGAGAAAGCAGGAGGTTCATCGAATGCTTAAGCAGAAGGGAATACCTGTTCTTCTCGTCACCTTATTCTTGATTCAAGTGGCTTTGCCGTTTGCTGATGCTACTGAAACATCCGGCCGCGCAGGACCTGATTTCCAAGTGACTGCTATGAAATTCGATGGGGCAGGATCAGTCATCAATGGGTCGTTAATTTTGGCTCCTGATGTCCATACTGTCCGTATTGATGTATCCAATGTTGGTACGACTGCGGGTAGTGCTTTCCTTTCCTTGGTTCACAAAGGATCACCGAGCGCTGCAGAGAGTACTGTCGACACGGTCGATCTTGGTTCCGTCCCTGGTGGTTCTGCTAGCACGACTTATCTGTTATCGTGGACGGCCACAACAGGACCTTCACAAACCCTCTTCGCTCGAGTTTCAAGTGCAAATGATGGGAATCCTACAAACAACGAATACCGTAGGGATTTCAACGTTGAAACCCTCCATGAAGCGAATGTCATAGGAGATACCCTACCAACCATAGCTCCCGGAAACGCAAATGTCGTTCTAAATCGACAGAGTCACTCCTTTGAGACTACCATTCGAAACGATGGTGTGATGGCCACAAGTGCTGTTATGAATTTTGTTCTTACAAATGCCTCAGCCACGCCTTCAACAGTGAGCATCTGGTCCAATACTCAAATCATGCAACCAGGTTCAATTTACGATCCATCGGAAGGAGAGGTCCTAACAGGCACTTTCTCTGCATCTTCGCTGAGCGGTCTTTGGAACATGTCGGTTCAAGTCGTTCTCAATGGCACCGGATGGACTCAGACACAAACCTACAAAGAATTCGATGTTGTTTTCAGCGACTACAGCGCCGAAATGGTTGGTCCATCGGACCGTACAACCTCGCCGGGTGATTCGACTACGTTGTATTACGTTATCCGGAATACGGGTAGTTCAACCGACTCGTTCACTATCGCAGTATCGAGCACACTAGGTTGGGCTTCCACTGCTCTTGATACCGAAATTACCCCGTTTATTGGTATAGGGGAGACAACGACTCTGAGCGTTCAAGTGACAGTTCCTCCAAACGCTCTTCTATCCCAAGTGGACATTGTCTCGTTTTCGATTACATCTGCCGGCAGCGGGTATGTCTTATCCGAAACAACTCGCGTCATGGCGGGGGAATATCTTGAGGCTACAGTCGACATTACGGATGTGACAACGATGGTTGTACCTGGACAAACCGATCCCCTACCAACCATCCCCTTCACCGTTGAAAACACAGGCAATGCCCCTAGTTCGTTCAATCTTGTTTCAGGGCTCTCAGTCAATGCTCTGAATTGGAATCACACTATTTCTATCAGCAATACAGGAGAATTGCTGGTCGGAGAAACCGTTACTGGATTCATCACTTTGGAAGTTCCTTCTATCCAGATGCCTCTCGATCCTGCAGAGTACAACCGTGCCGGAGATAGCCTGAGTGCCTACATTTTTGCTGAAGCTGTCTCTGGAAGCATTCCTACGTCTGATACTGGTCAAATCGAAGTGCGGCCAGTCATCACAATCGATCCAGGGCTTCCTGTAGAAAGTGTCACATTAACTGAAAGCGATGTTCTCAATGCAGGCCAATCTACAGGAATTGATGAGATTTTTGCTCTTAACGTACAGGTACGCCATAATCTTGCTTCTGACATCACTGAAACCGTCGATGTTGCTCTAAGCGTAGGAAATATATCCTTCGAAGCTGCATCATCAGGTGGATTTAACGAAGTTGATCGATGGAATGCAGTGTTGACTCCAGAAGAATCCTTAGGCCTCTCTTTGGGAGATAGTTTCGCAGCCTCCCTTGGTGTTCAAAGTCAATCGGGTCAAGTACCTCTTGCAGGAACCATCAAAATTCCAGTAACAACGACTCCTACACTGGGCACTGTGCATGTTGCGAATGCAGTATACTCTTCTGCCATCACTCAAGAACTATCGATTATTATTCCAAAAGTCATTGATGGAGAGATTACAGAAACAGGACCGCTTCCAGCAAATGTTGGCGTAGATACCGATTTCATGTTCACATTTGGAAATACTGGTAATGACCGTTCATCCTATCGTTTAGAAATAGTGCAAAATTTACCTGTGGGTTGGGAAGCGAGTCTTACAACAACGAGCCCAGATAACACAATTGTAGACCTTGCTAGCGACTTAGAAGATTATCCATTGTCATCGGGGGCGCATCTTTCTCTAGTCACTCTGACCGTGAAGACTGACCCATTAGCTCAAGCAGGCTTAGATCAACCTCTAACCATACGCTATTATGACCTTGAAACCGGGGCTTATGTGGGACAACAAACGATGGATATTAGGGTTGGTGAGACTGTAAATGCTTCACTCACACCTACGAATCAAACGATTGAAGCAACACCGTACGAATCACCTTCTGCCTTCGTTGTCATCAAGAATACTGGGAACGGCCCTACTACGTACAGCGTTTCTCTTGATGATGGAGGATATGATGACGTTGCATTTGAACTTGATACGTCAAGCAGTGTTATCGTCGCCGCAGGATATGAATCTTCAGTTCGTGTCAATATTAATCCAACACAAGAAGCGAGCGCAGATAATTTCTACATGGCAAATTTGACAGTTTCCATGATTGATGAAAACGGTACTTTAGTTGAATTGTATGCGAATATTGTTGCAAACATGTCCGAAGTCCACGATGTTGTCCTCAGCACCCCTGATAATCTCGCTGCAGTTCCAGGTACCATCGTCACGTTACCGTTTGATTTAGAAAACACAGGTAATCTTGTTGAAACAGTCAATGTAAACATCTCTGTTGATGGGGGGTGGGATGCAACGCCAATCATCCAATCCTTCACAATTCCAATCGATGGTACTTCATCTGGTACATTTGATATTACAATCCCAGCACTTGATGGCACAGACAACATGCTCAATGGGGCAATCCATGATGCTAACATTACAGTGTCAAGTACTGCTACGGGGGAGATCTATGTTGAAAGCAAGGTACAACTCCTCGTCGCCCCAGTCTTCACATACACGCTCGAAGAATGGGAGAGTGAATATTTCTTCCACCAAGGCGATAATCGTGAATGGACAGCAATCATAACAAATACTGGAAACCAAGATGTTGTTGTGAATGTCGGTTACCAAATTTTCATGCCCGGTCTAACGATTGAAAGCGATGATTGGAGCCTATCCGCAACCTCTCCTACGCAGTTGTCATTGCCAAGGAACGTCCCAGTATCTTTGACAGTTGGTGCTAATGCAGAGGATACGAATCCGGATTTGACGACTGCTGCTGATTTCCGAATCACTCTTACCCCTACCGACGTCGATGTTGATGGTAGTGGGGAGTTCACAACCGAGTTGAAAATGAAGCGATTGTTTGATATCGGATATGCCGATAAACTCGAGGCTCCTGCTAATGATGATCCAATCGCTGTATTCATCCCCTACTCTCACATTCCTTCATCTAACGATGCCCCTACTAATTATTCAATCGAAATTTGTGGAATTACTCGTCTACTGGACTTTAATGCAATAGGACTTTCAGAGGATGACTATGTTTGGAACATTTCCATCATAAACCTCGAAGGCCCGGAATCTGTTCATTATGTCAACTTGACACAGCCATGTGTTCCTGGAACAAATATCATCGAACTTCCTGAACGAGTCAAGTACGTACAGTCGCCTCCATTGACCTTCATGGTAAAGGTACCTGACCGTCCAAATATTCTTCCAGGAGATGGCTATGATCTCGATATCCGCCTCTATCACCCTGATGAACACAATGGATACACTGTCTACACAGAGGAAACATTCACCTTTGCTCTAAATATGTATGCTGATCCAATGATTGTTCCATCCTCTCAACGTATTGTTGATGCCGATGGTAACGAACTCGATGAACTGATGGAAGGTCAAACCGCTTATCTTGAATTCACATTGAAGAACGAAGGGACCGCGTTAGCACTCGGTATCAATTCAAATCTCGAATGCACAGGGCTTGTCATCAACGACAAAACACCTATCGTTGCCTTTTTGCCTGAAGGCGATGAAGAAACTCTTCGCTGGCAGGTAACTGGAGAAACTCTTGACTGGTGGGAACAGGGAGTTGACGCAGAATGTACGGTTTCCATCTTATCGTCCTATGCCTTGAACAACAACGTCGAGAATGATGTAGTTGAATTCAAGCAAACAGTAGACTCAAGTGCTCCAGCCCCGATTACGGTCTTAGCCGGCTTTGGAATTGCCTTGATCATCACAATTGGATTACTAGGTCTTACCAATCAGAATGAGAAATACAGACTTGGAGCTGTTTACTCAGGTGTCGTTATGCTCGGTTTCTCTTTCCACTTGCTTGACTATGTTTGGTGGGGTCCAAGCATTATCGCTATCACTGCACTGTGGGTATGGCGTATGGCATGGCGAAGCAGTGAAGAATTCAGATACATTCACGAAGATTACCAGCGTGCCCGAAAAGGTATCTCTACCATCTACGCAGACCATTTCCAAGCGCTTGGTGATGCAAGAAGACAACTTACAGTGATTCTCAGTCTTCCTATTCTTGGATTTGTAGCAGTCATTCTTGGCTTGCCCCCTCAGATGTCTCCAAACGAAGCAAATTTGATTTCTCTTGTTGGCTATATTCTCCTCTCTACCATTGTCGTTTGGATTATTCTACGACGTTCCAACAACATGTATGGTTCACTCTACGGCCGCTTAACTGACATCGAAGTCAAAGCAACAAGAATCGAGCGTGATCTCGGCGACCCTGCACGTTTACTCAATGACCTTGCAATGGAAGGACTTGACCTTTCTGCAATTATTGAACCACCTCAATCTGCAGTTGCGGCTGAAACAAACGAGGAGGTGATGTCTGATGGCGAAGAGCAAAACTGATGATGTTGATTTCTCAACGGATGCTGAATTAGAAGACGGTGATTTAGCCAATGCTCAAGCAGCAATTGCTGCATCTACAGAAAGCGCACAACGCCTCATGCAGGCAAGTAGAGAACTCGAAACTCTCGTTCAAGGTGTTGTAAGTGATGAAGTCAACTCACTTGCTACAACTGAACTCGACATGCTCCAAGCACGTTCTTTCCTCGAAGCACATCGACTCCGAAGAGCACGTCGCAGTGTTCGAAAGGCTGAGAAAGCGCTTGAAGTCCTAGAAGAAGATGTTCTCTATCTGCGTAGAAGTATTGCCATGCTTCACCGTTTGTTGCGAGAGAAAGCCCTTGCTGAAGAGGAAGTAGAAAACGTCCTGCGAAGACTCAGAAACGCTACAGGTGCTGCTGAAATCGGAGATGTCGGATATGCAGCTACAGAAGTAGAATATCTTGTTGATGATCTCATTGGTGGTAACTCTTCTACCCTCAATCCATTCTTGTTCAGGCATTTTTGGTTATCCGTCGATACCCGATGGCCAGCAGGTGGAGAGATGGGAGTTCTTCTCGTCCGTATCATCAACGATGGAGACATTCCACTGCCAATGATGCGACTAGAACCTCCTGTACCGAGAGGATGGATCTCAAATCCATCGTTCATCGACGTACCTGTCATTGGTCCAGGCGGTAACTTACCCGTTCGATTTGAAATCAAAGCTGATCGCCGTCATGGTTCAGATGAAATACCCCTTTCTCGAAAACTTTCAATAGCGACTGGGTATGAAATGAGGAATGGTAATGTTATGGTCACTATTCGTGCTCAAAATCGTTCGATGGAACCTCTCTCAGATGTTCTCTTCAATCCTTGGCTTCCGCCAGGCTTTACAGCCGACAACGTGCCATTCATTGGCAGACTAACTCCAGATGAAGTAGCAGTAATACGCATGCCACTTCGCATCGACTTGGGTCAAGGAGGTGCTTCTTGACCCCATCCATTTCCACCCTCTTCGGAGGGAGGACGAGTAAAAAAGGTGATAAAATGAAAAACCAAAAAGAAACGAAGCAAGACGAACTTGCTGCAATTGGTATCG
>MDSW01065455.1_pt1 | contig 15461 bp, 7 predicted proteins | sample 811171 | NCBI WGS metagenome assembly MDSW01 (sample SAMN05326641, study PRJNA326480) | marine metagenome | isolation source: seawater | place: Atlantic Ocean: North West | collected 2012 | reverse complement strand
TCAAAAGACGATATTGAAATTTTTAACAAAAAAGCTATTTACCTGTACCTGAGAGAAATAACTGGCCTGAACACAAAACAGATTGTTAATTCTTTAAAAAAGTTTAGAAAAAAATATAGTGTTTTTAAACAAGATTGGGAGAACGGCGAATTGTGAGCAAAAACAACGATATTGATGCCTTGATAGGCGAAGCGCTCGACAATATTAGAGGCGATAGAAAATTTGCACAAGAGTTCTTAAATGAGATAGCCAATATTATAGCGACTGACTCAGAGCAAAATAAATATCTTAGCCCAGTCGCTGCTAAACACGTTGAAACAATGCAAAGATCGAATGAGCAACTGGTAAAACTGATATCGCTACAACTAAAGGGCAAAAAAGACTCGCTAGAATTATCAGAGGAAGACAAGAATAGCCTGTTTGATATTATACAGCAGGAGGGTAAATAATGTCTGAATTATATTATGGCCTCGACGAGTCGATGTTCACTACTCACACCGAGGCATTAGATCTGCTGTGGCACTCGCTTAGAAGCTCGCTAGGTTTTAGTTTATATGGTAACAGAACCAGATTTACTGCACAAGTTCTGTGTCCTGCTATTGAGATTGGTAGCGATCAAGCTCAAGTACTTAGGTCAGGCCAGTCCGATCCCGGCAATCCCCGTTCCCACCCCGGCGCAGGCCGAAAACTATTTAAGGCTAGAATTATTGGGCCTGCATCGCCACACCTTCACATCCCCGATCCGTGTCGCTTACACGCTGCAGCGGAGCCATCATATACCATCGGTCTTATAGCAATGCACACAACTTTTGTATTGGAAGATGAAAATCTAGAAGTACCAGAAGTTAATGATATGGTATTGGTCGAGCTTTATCCGGGCTTTGGCAACGGGCGCTACAATCTACAGATGGGTGCATGTGTTGGGATTGCAGATAGTGAAAGCGTAAATGCACCATCAACGCCATATGCCTGCTTCTCTAATGTATCGGATTTATTTGGTTCAGGCTTTGCTGACAGAGATATAAGCACGATCGGCAATGGTGGGGCCACCAATTATCCCTCTCGGAAAGGTACTGGAAAAACTTCTAAAGGCCCGGGCAGAAATATATCCGCCGCGGCAGCGGCCCTTCCAAGACCTAAATACGGCTCAAGCGAGACCAAAAAAGTAAATTTTTCAGAAATGGCTGCCGCGTTTGACGATGCCTGTTCGGTTAGCGAATTAGGTGGAGATGTTAATGAGATGAAAAAAGCTAAACCTAACCCAGTTAAATATTTTGGTGAAGAAGGTTGGAAAGTATATAAAGAGGCCTTGTCTTATTTTGAAGGAAGCACAGGCTCTACGAACAAAGAGGGTTATTACGGCCAACACCAATTTGGTGTCGCTGCTATGGTTACCGGTGGTGCTATCAAGAAAGACAAAGTTCAAGCCGCGCTAATAAAAAGCTTTAAGGACATGAACAAAAAAGGCGGCAAATACGAAGGCTACTTTAAAGATGACGCCTCTCTTGAGCAGCGTGCGATGTGGTGCTATTCGAACAACTCAGACGGTACCACCGGACAAAAATTCTGTAAGGCTCAAAAAGCCGGCAGTACCGATATTAGCAATATTCGCTGCTGTGGTCAGCATGTCCGTAATGCATATGCCGATCCAGACGTCTGGACGGACTTTGCAAAGAAAAACAACGTAAAGAGCGGAACAGAATTTTTACAATCATCAGATTTTCAACATAAAATTTTAATACCGTTTGCCGCTGACGACTTAGCTGTCCTCAAAGCAAGTGGCGCGCTCACAAATGTCCACAACCCAGCAGTTGTTGCAGGACTTTTAGCCGCAGCTCATATTGCCGGCCCGGCCGCCCAAAAAGGCGGAGCTGCTGATTTGGCGTTAAACGGGAATGACAAAGCTGATGGTAACGGCACGCCCGCTAGTTATTATTTCAAAGCAATAGCTCAAACAATGTATGATAAAAACAATGGTTGCAAAAAATCACTTGCATCTGCCGATCCGGGCGGCTCAACAAACCCATCAACATAAGAAAACAAGAGTATTTTAAAACTATTATTAAAAATGTACATTTTTTTCTGTTAGAATTAATTAGTATTAGGAGATTTTATGAATGAATATGACGGCATTATAAAGAAAACGCCATTAAACACAACGAAGAAAAACAAAGATCCCAACAGACCAAAAACTGTATTAGAACAACAAGCAGATTTGTTGGCTAGAAATCAATCTGGCCTCGACCGCGCCCTAGGCGGCGGCGGCACCTACGATTTTGGTGACGATGGTGACGTGAATCCCACACTTAAGGCTGCCCCACCGGGTGGCGGCGTTATGAACACATCAGCAGAAGAATACCCAAAGGTCAAATTTTTCAAAACTGATAATGCAAAAGTCATCCAAGGAAAGAAAGGCGCCAATTGCTACATCGTGTTGGGCGGCGATCGCCCCAGTCATGACAAAAGCGGATACAGTGGAAAAGGTGGCAATAGAGCCAATTCAATCGATATGGTCGTTGGCAGAATGGCGAGTGCCAGAAAAGGTAAAGGCCCGCAAGACGATGCCACTGTACATAACAGCTTTTCGGCTGATGCAGCTAGAATCTATATGTCACAAATGACTGACATAGATAAAAACTTTGGCTTAGCTGAAGGAAACTGGGAGTATCTCGGCCCACGCTCAGCTATCGGTATGAAGGCAGATCAAATTAGAATTGTTGGCCGAGAGTCTGTAAAAATAGTTACCGGCAAGTGTATTGGTTGTGAAGGTTATGGATGGCGCGGCGAAACAAACTCTTTTGGCGGCAAAATCCCTCCGGCCGGCCCAATTGAGCTGATAGCTGGAAACAACACCAGTGACCGTTGGATTATCAACATGAAGCCCGGAACTCTTGTACCCAAGATTGAGTTTGTAGATAGACTGCAGCCAATACCTTTGGGTAAAAACTTAAGAGATTGTTTGGCTGATTTGTGGTCAGTTGTTGGCTCTATTTGGCAGTGTTTGCATACGTTCTTACTAACTCAAAACATAACAAACACAACAACAACAATAACAACCGCACTTTTTGATGCTCCGTCGCACGCGATAGTAGGAAGCTTAATGACACTTCTACAGCAAATTTTCGTAGCAAATCCACAGTATCACAACAGAACTAACGGTACTATGTGGGAGCAGAATTACTTGAAGCCAACCGGAAACAAATACATCTGTAGCCGAAACGTTCGCACTACATAGGAAATATAAATGGCCAACGAATCACCCTTTTTAAAATATCAAGATAAGAATAATGATGGGATCCACGATGATTGTCCAGAGGAGATTATACCGCCGGAACCAAATCGTTGTCCTTCGTGTGTGCCAAATCCCAATGCTCCGGTGCCTGACTGGCGTACCCGAGCCCTAACAGAACCGTTTTTAAATGAAAAAACGTGCGAGTACAACATTACAGTAACTACTGGTTGGAAAACTACTGTGCCTTCTAGCCAGCTAGAAGCAGCTGATCCTGATGGCGACTGGCAAAACTCAGAATATTACAAAACAAAAAGAGAGAAATACGCCAAGGCTGAGCAGATAGAAGAATCTAAATTCTTAAAAAGACAATCAGATGCAGCCGAACAATATATAGCTGATTCGGCTGTATTCCTTCAGTCAAACTATGAAGGCAGCGCAACACATGAAGCAGCTTTAAACAACAGATTTCGCATGTACGCAGACGAAGTAGCGGATGTTATTTTGTTTGTCCTTAATAGAAAGAATGTGCCAGAAACAAGACAAATGGTGATGGATGCCATGTTGTATAAAGATTACGATTTGGATGTTCGTGCATCATCAACACTTAAACTTCTTTTCGCAGTCCCTCTTGAAGTTTTGGAAGATTTACCAGAGGACACATCTAGAGATCTCGACGATCCCCCGGCCCGCGGCGATACAAAAAGAGTATACAGTGCCGGTGAAATTAAAGCGAGAAATATCAAATGCAGAAAAGGTATCGCGCTATATAGTCGATATCTAAAAGTGTTCCGCGCATTAGAGAGGGGAAATGTGCTGTTCAGGGAGACGGGCGCCGTTTTCAATATGGAAGATTATGGAGATGCTGGAATTTTTCCCGGTGGATTGTTAGCTGATGCTATGTTGCAGTTAGACGAATATCTAAATACTCAAGGATACAATCTTGCTGGTATAGGCAGCATGTGGCCACTATTTAATGGAAATGAAAAAGTAAGTAAAATTGCTTTTGTGTGGGACAAAGATTATAAGATTAAAAAATTGAAAATTTGGACTGAAGAATGTCCAAGATTTCCAAAGATAATAGGCAAGAAAAGACTCCGCGGCCTTCGCGCTAAATCATCATGGAGAGACAAAACTTGCATGAATTATTTTGCAAACATGCGGGAAATGGATGATGACTTATCTGCACGTCAACCAATGCCATGGCTTGAGTTTACTAAAAAGCACACATACCCAGAAGTTTACGACACAATAGCTGATTGGCAAGAAAACGAAGATATGAATTCTAGAAATGTCGGTAGCTGCATCGCCGCCGCATTACAAGCTGAAACAAAAGAATTAGCTCAAGATATCTTAGATGATGTTTTTAGTATCGGCGATGCCATCGCTTATATGTGGCACAAATCGATTTGTCGCGGAAACACAGATGAAACATTAGAAGATCTTAAAAAGACAGGCTTGCGATTTGATGCACAAGATCGCGGCGGACCCACAACGATGATGGGGTTAGCCCAAGAGCAAGCATTTAAAAAACTACAGTCTGAAAATCAACCATTCTTGATGCTGTGTGCCAGTCTTTTGGGCATCAAAGTTTTTGCTGGCAGCGATACCATTATAGATGCTTTATGGGAGCAGGGTTTTGATAAAATTAAAATCTGCGGCTTGTTTGATATTATGTCGGATGCCATAAGATGTTTATTGGGCGGCCTCACATTAGAAGAGGCACTTGCAGTTATGCTTAAGAATGCTCTTAATAGTATGGGCGTTGACAATTTTGGCAAACTGTTTGTTGGCTTGCCACCCGAGGCTCAGGCGAGATTAGACGCAGCAGTTCAGAAAAAGATTGACGAAGGCGATATATTCCCAGACTATTCTGGTGGCCAACAGCTTTCAAACAGAATTGAAGGAGATCGCAGCCCCGGCGAAACTCCACTCTTTGGAAAAGTAAATTGGGTTAAACCATGGGAAAGACCTCCCGAAGAAGATCGAAGCTATTATGAAGGTGATTACGGGGCAACCCAAGAATCGGGTGGTGCCCCACCTGCATCGAACCCAATTGGTCGTACTGGCCAGCCACCAGCATCGATGATGTCCGAAAGAAGCGAAAGGACGCTAGCCCAACAGTTTGATCAAATAGCTGATAGTGCTGATCAAATACCACCAAACACAATTTTACAAATGTACATAGCAGAACTACTTAAGTACTATTCTGGTAACTTATTAGAATTAGTAGATAAGCTCAACAGATTCCCCGGTGCACCAGTTGTTGCTTTCATGCTAGCAGCTATAGACTGCCCACGTCCACCATTATTTAATCCGGGTATCATGGACTTTATCAAGGACCTGTTACTGCCATTCTGTCGAACGCCAATGGACGTCGCACTACCAATGCTATGGAACCCGTTTGGGTGGATTACACATTGGACCGATCCCTTTAAAATACTATGGGAAATCTTGAAACAAGTCCTACTGATGATTGTGTTGCAGATTCTGATAAGACTATTGGTAAAATTGTGCGAAATTATTGGTAATGCTATTTGTCGGGCCCTTGGTACTGTAGGTGCGTTGGCTGCCTCGATACCAGCGGTCATAGCGGGCACCACTACATTCTCGGATGTAATCAAGGATGAGATTTGTGGCCCCGAAGCGGATCAAGGCCAAATAGGCACAACAATGCAAGAGCTTTACAATACGCTTGGTTCTGGTGGTGCTGCTTTAGCTAATAAAGATACTGTAGTAAACTTCGCCGAAGACCTCTCGGCGTCAGTTACCAGAAGAGAACTGCTAGAAGCATTTACAGGACAACCCAATGAAACGTTCTTGGCAGCAGTAGACAACTTAGTAGAATTCGATCACCCTGAGATGCGCGACGGACTAAGAAACCGCCACGCGATATCTAGTTTTTTCACCAATATAGGTAATTTATTGCCACTTGAATTTAGAGAGCAGTGTGAGAACGCGCTTTATGATTTAGATGAAGATGATGAGATGCCAGCTAACCCTACACTTTGTGCAACTCCAGAGGATCTTGAAAATTTCAAAAACTTAAGATGTACTCTTCTTGAGGGTAGAGCAACCAAAGAAGATTGCGAGCGATTCCTCGACAACTTTACAAACAAGTCATTAGAAGACTTAGATGAGATATCTTCAATTATGCAAGAAGGTATTCCACAGTATATTCAAAAGCAATTGCCCCCGATTGTATCTGAGCCGGGATGTGACGATGGACTTTTGCCGTATGAATCTCAAGACTTGCTGGATTTAGCTCGCAGAAGCTTTGAGGGTGATTATAAAAAATTAAAAATAGCTTATGTTGGTGATATGCTGGGCCGCGGCGGTCTCTTAGATATGATTCTTTCAGATACTATGGGCAATCCACTATCGGCACATTATAGAAAATCATCATACAACGAAGATTATGTTGATTTTTATGTTTCTGTTGCAAATGACAAAACTGATTTTTCTCCGGAAGACTTAATTGGTGACTATGGCCCCATGTACAAACAAAGAGGCGCCTTCCCGTTACGAGTGGCAGGATGGCTACAAGATGATTTAGTTAAGAAATCTACTCTTAGTAAAGTAAATTTTGAAAGCAATAACAATTATTTAGGCCCTGTACAGTATAATAAAACATTTGATGAAATGGGCTGGGGAACTGGATTATTTGGCTGGGCCGATGCTGGCGATCTAATAGATATTGATGTCAAAAGCTACAATGTTAAAATACGTGCACTGTATAACGATGAACTTATAACGTTTGAAAGAAGAGGCCGCAAGAGGACACCAGACTGCCGTCTTGAATTTAGAGACAACAACAAAGGTAATGGCACATGGAGTCGGTTTGACGCTGGTGAATTTTCTCAAGGATTTGATATAAACCTTTATATTTCTGATTTACGCCAAGAATCTGGCGCCACTGGTACTCAAAGGTATGCGCTTTATCACAACCGACCTACGGACAATGCTAGAATAAAAATAAATAACGTGTTCAACCCCGGCGCGCGCCGTTATTCATCATTAGAAGCAATGCTGACAGAAGATCAAAAAGATGAATTGGAAGATAACCAAGACAATGATGGCGGAGAAGTTAAATTCTTAGCATATGAATTTGCTGCTGTAGATGACGGATTAAGTTATGTTAATATGGCGGATTTTCCAAACTTTAGGAAAACCTTTGAGAAAAAACAAGAATACATTCCACAAGTTGTTTTGATGTCTGACTTACTGGGCATACCCTCATCTGCGTGCAAGCCAGTTTATGACAATATAGCGGCCGATTTTTTAAATACTGTGATCAAAGAAGTGGCTGCTAATGATTCTGGTTTTAGATTCGGCGCTGAGTTTGACAATATTTCCGGAGCCGACTTAGAATATGTTGTACCAGATGGTGTGTGCGAATCCCCGGGCGGCACACCGTATTTTGAGGCTGAAATAAGGCACTATGATTCGGATGGCGATTATGAAGTAGAGCATTTACACGAAGCAGATCAAATTTTAGGTGTTAGCCGTATGCAATACAGAATAGATAAAGGCTTACAAGAGGGGGTAAATCGCGTTTTTTACCTTGATCCAAAAAAGTTTGGAGGCCAATACTGGAACCCGCCGGTGTATGTAAGCCCATCGCCGAACAAAGGGTGGCTCGGCATGATTGATGTTATGTTCCCTGAATCAAGCCCCTGTAAACCCTCTAGGAGCGATTTGGTTGCGTTTGGGGATATAGCTGACAAAGTATCTAAAAAGTATCAGGTCATACCAGAAGATAACAGATTGCGTAATCTCCAAGAGTGTGTGGTAGAAAAACCATATCATAGGATATTAACTAGAAATGGAAAAGCGAATATCGAAGGGCTCATATACGCATCTATGAGATCTTTTGCTAGCGCACACGTTATTAAAACCTTGGCCACGTTTTCCACGTTCAAGCCGGATTTTAAAGACACGTACAGCAATATATATCCATCTTACATTATAGAAAAAATGGAAGATTCATTTAAAAATTCTCAAGGAGACTTTGCTGAGTGGTTCAATCCGTTCAAAGATAATGAGTTTTGGTATGCATTTCTTGAACAGTGTGTTCAAACTTATGGTCGCCGTTGCGATGAGGGTGACATTCCCGGTGGATATTCGGAGCCGCCACCCCATGTACAAGCAGCTCTCGATAGTTTGAACGATAGACAAGAAGACTATAATTACCCTTATGAGGACGATCTGGATAGAGCCGCCGGCACCGGCGAGGCCGGCAACTTTCAAAGTTTAAGAGATTATAGAGAAGAAAAAAATCTAGAGTTTATACAACGTACTGAAGAGCATGCTAAGACTATCGCTATGGAATTTCTTAAAGAACAATTAGAGCTGGTTGCTGGTTATTTGATTGAAAACTTGGAACGTATAGGCATAGTTCCAGTTGTTAATGATATTGATTATTATTTCATGGAAAATATGTGCTTTGGTGGCGCGGATTTGAAAGTTGACAAACCAAAAATAGAATATGAAATAGTAGATTTACCCGTCGCCGGCCAAGATCACTATACCGGAGGAAAAGAATTTGCGTATGATTCTGGCCCTAACAAAGGAAAAGAATATATTGGAGAATACCACGTTCACTATGATGCCGCCCGCGAAGCGAATATTTATATGGAAGGTGCTATTCACGACATGAATACCCCACACGCAGAATTAAGACCCTTGGCTCATAAATTACGAGTGCCGATAGGTAATTTGCCAGAATATGGCGCCGGCAGCATGGATGCACTGTCTTCAGGAATGCACTTTATGATAGAAAAATATGTAAGAGTTCATGGATACAAGTACACTCCCACAGCCGGCCGCGACAAAGTACGCAACAATGGTAGCTCACTTATTTCTGAAGTTTATCCCGGTGATTTAGAATTGGTTAGAGACGATAAGGGTCGTACGGTTGGAATTAGTGGAAACTTGGGGGTCCAATATGGAGTACAGTTGTCAATGCTTGTAGGGGGACAGAAATATGAAATTGCATTTGGTGAAATTGATGCATTAGACCTGCCTTGTGAGGCTATGCCCCCATTTGAAGGAGATAGCATGCTGCTGTATTGTGCGGTTAAAAAACTCAAGGATTCACCAGAGTTCAAGATGTTAACCAGATATATGCTTCCTTTGAACAAAATGATTTCTACTGTAGCAATCTATAATGACTTAGGTTTATTCGCCTCAATAGGACAAAAAACAGTTGCACCGGGCTCTGACGGAGTTTGGAGCAGTAATTGGGCCCACAAGCCCGGGATGCAAGCATCGATAAGTTTGCTTGGCGATGGCAGCATAAGTGCTGAAACAGCCGGCGTAGATGGTTGGGCATACATAGGCAATAGAATACCGGGCCCGTTTTCCGGCTGGGGCGTTACTGAATGGGATAATTGGGATCAAGTAACTTTAAGACGCACTGCGTCACTACTCAAGAGACTATTTAAATCCGCGTACAACACCAGAGACTTCAACTTGGACCAAGCGGACGATGCCCCGAGTGCCGCTTCGGTCTTCTTGAAAGGCTTACGCGAGTCCCTTCGGCCCAATCCCGGCCAAAAACTTCTAAACCCGTGGCAAAAGCCAATGCTTCGCTCAAATCCGTTTGACAAAAACGGAAAAATGTGTGATAGAGGCAAAAAATAAGAAATAGCAAGAAATATTATTAGTGCATATTTATACAAGAGGTAAAAAATGTCTTCGTTAGGTGTAAAACTGCCGCTAACATTAGATGACACTGATGGGTTTACGATGCTTAGTGATTTAAAAACCCTGTTGCGTCAAAATCTTAAAATGTTAATTTTGACTGCTCCGGGCGAAAGAATCATGGAGCCAGACTTTGGCGCCGGCCTTCGAAATTATCTGTTCACAAATTACGGAGAAGATGTACCAGTCGTAATTGATAGAAAAATTAGAGAGCAAGTAAGAGTTTACATGCCAATAATTAACTTAATTGACATTCAATTTGATACATCGACCGCCGCACAAGACACTAATTCTTTGGGCATAAGAATCATATACTCTGTACCAGATGTTGGAGTGGAAGATTTGTTAGACTTAACTATTTAAAATGAGGGACATAAATGAGTGACCAGCAGAAAAAAATTGTACCAATAAATTACACTAACAGAGAGTACGAGACGATAAGAGACGATTTGCTAGACATAGCGGAAAGATTTTATCCGGACTCCTTCCAAGATTTTAGTGAAGCATCCTTTGGATCACTGATGATAGACTCTGTTGCATACGTGGCCGATCAACTATCCTTTTACTTAGACTACAATGTTAATGAGTCTTTTTTAGATACCGCCTATCAATATACAAATGTCATAAGACAGGGCCGAACTCTTGGCTATAAATCACAAGGCCGGCCCTCAACACATGGTTCTGTAGCTTTGTATGTAGTCGTGCCGGCATCTTCTACTGGTATTGGCCCTGATACCGATTACATACCAATTTTGAAAAAAGGAACTACATGCACCAGCACCACGGGCCTAAGTTTCGTATTGACTGAAAACGTGGACTTTGCAAGTCCAGAAAATGTTACTTTAGTAGCGCGCGTCGATGCTGACACAGGCGCCCCAACATTTTATGCTATTAAAGCTTATGGTCCAGTAATATCTGGGCAATTTAAAAGAAAAGAAATAAATGTTGGACCATATGAAAGGTTTAAAAGAGTTACTATAGGTGAACCAAACATAAGTGAAGTTGTGTCGGTCTTTGATGGTGAAGGTAAAGAATATTTTGAAGTAGACTATTTGGCCCAAGATATCATTTTTAAAGAATTATCAAACTCTAATTTTAAAAATGATAACGTACCGTCAATTTTAAAACCCATGATTGTATCTAGAAAATATGTTGTTGAGTATGGCGCCTCCTCTACGTCGTTACAGTTCGGCAGCGGGAAATCTGGAGAAACAGGTGTTGTTGCAAGTCCGCAATCAGTAGCAGCGGATATATATTCAAAAAACTATACAACTGATGTAAGCTTTGATCCTTCAAGACTTTCGAAAAACCAAAGCTTGGGAATTGTGCCAGAGAATACTACACTCACAGTTGTATATAGAATAACTAATCCGGCGAATTCTAATTTAAGCGTTGGAAAACTAAACAGGGTTACAAACGCTCTGTTGGACTTTTCTGATCGTACTTCTTTGGTTGGTTCAAAAGTTAGCTCCGTAATAGCCTCAGTTGAAGTAGAAAATGAGCGACCAATTATGGGAGATGTTACAATGCCAACCACAGCTGAAGTGAAAAGAAGAATTTATGATACGTTTCCAACCCAAAACCGCGCTGTTACTCAATCCGATTATGAAAGCATAGCATATAGAATGCCGAGTAAATTTGGCTCAATCAAAAGATGTAGTACCCAAAAGGATCAAAACTCGGCTAAAAGAAACTTAAATATGTTTGTTGTTTCTGAAGATCAATTTGGTAAATTGGTCAAAACAAACGATACAATAAAAAATAACTTAAAAACTTGGATAAATCATTATAGAATGATGAATGATACTGTAGATATATTAGATCCATATATTATAAATCTTGGTATTAACTTCATAATTCGACCAAACATTGGCGCTGATAGATACACTCTGTTAGAAGCGGCAATTGCATCATTGAAGCAAAAATTCTCAGATCCATTTTTTATTGGAGAACCATTGTATATAACTGATATTTTTGATACCTTAAAATCTGTTAACGGTGTTCTGGATGTTGTAAAAGTGCAAATAATTAATCGCACCGGAACGAATTATTCTGGAACCGAATTAGAAATTAACAAAAATATGTCTCCCGAAGGAACATACTTGGTTGCGCCTAAAAATGCGATCTTCGAAATAAAATACCCAGATGTCGACATAGTAGGAAAAATTAGATAATGGCAATTAAGAAATATGTCGCCTCGGCTGACAACACAATAGTTAACGCATACAAAGAAAATCTTACAAAAAGAGCTACCGGCTCAAATGCTGGCGCTGCAGATATCTTGGAGACGTTCTCTATTTATGGACGCCAATCGTCGGGCTCCGCAGAATTGTCAAGAATACTTATAAAATTTCCAATATCTCAAATAACAACTGATCGAAACAATAACAAGATCCCCGGCAGTGGCAGTGTTAAATTTTACTTGAAATTACACAGCGCCGCCAGTTCAAAAACTGTACCGTCAGGCACCTTTACTATGGTTGCTGAGCCAATTTCAAAAAATTGGCAAGAGGGCTATGGGCTCGACTTAGAAGCCTACGCAGATCAAACCAACGGCAACATTGGCTCCAACTGGATGTCAGCTAGTGACTCAGTGGCTTGGACAAAGGCCGGCGGTGACTACATCACAGCAGCCAATGCGGCATACCCCTTCAGATGGTTTAGTCAAACTTTTTATAGTGGGTTGGAAGATTTTGAAATAGATATCACACAAATGGTTGAACTTTGGCATGCAGGGACATTAGATAATTATGGATTAGGAATACATTTTTCCGGAGCTTATGAAGCGTATTACTCAAGTTCGAATAATGCTGAAGATTATTCCGGCGGCCGTTTAAAAAATACAACAGGGTCCACTGTTTCATATTATACAAAAAGGTTTTTTGCGAGAGGAACACAATACTTTTTCAAGAGGCCGGTTATAGAGGCCCGCTGGGACTCAACTCGCCGCGACGATCGGGGCGAGGTTATGTACAGTAGTTCTTTAGCCGGCGTCAACGACAATTTGAATACACTGTACTTATATAACTATGTCCGCGGCGCTTTAACAAATATACCTGCAATTAATAAAGGTGCCATATACGTAAGCTTTTATTCAGGCTCTGACGACAATTCTTCACCCAGCGGCCAAGCAGCATCATCGAGTGCAGCTACACGCGCTGCGATCCAACTGCCGACCACGTTGCCACATAGTCATGTTTCAGCTATTAACCCGTTTGTTGTCACAGGTGGTTGGGTAGCAACTGGAATATACACCGCTTCGTTCGCCATAACGGGCAACAGGGCGCCACTTACTAAGATTTTTGATGTTTGGCATGACGGTACTGGTAAAAACAAGCCGTGGACTGGCGTCGAATACGCAACCGCCTCATTCTCTCCTACTAATCTAAGCGCATCACAAACCGTTGCAAAGCCGGTTTACTTTATTAATATTACTAATTTGAGGGAAAGTTATGTGTCTAATGAGACAGCAAGGTTTAACCTGTTTGTTAGAAACAAAGATTGGTCACCGAACATATACACCGTAGCAAATTCCACAATTGAAACTACAACAATCCACAGTGCATCTTATAGGGTCTTTAGAGTTATTGACGCTTTAGAAGTTGTACCACATGGAACGGGATCGGACGCACATACGATTTTATCGCATGATGTGTCAGGTAATTATTTTGATTTTGACATGTCACTATTAGACCCCGGATACGAATATGCATTTAAGTTTTCATTTTATGATAGCGCCATGTATTCTTGGAGTGAGCAGCCAGAACTATTCAAGTTCAGAGTTATAGATAATGAGTATTAAAAAACTTTTTGAATCAGAAAATAATAGAAACTATTTAAGCGACAAAAATGTCAAAGATGCATTTAAGGGAGTCGAGTCGGGTAGGAATGCGTCGGCCCTAAAAGAAAAACAAGACAGTTTTTTACCTCAGATAGATTATTCCGATCCAGCCAACTTCGCTAGATATGGTTCGGCTTACCTGTATTACAAATCTGCATTTGAAAGAATACATGATTACTATCCGTACGACGGTTCATCTGCAGAAAAAACTGAGTTTTATAATAAATCTCTAGATATAGAAAAATATATATTTGACAAAGTTTATCCCTCTACCACGGGATATGTGACAATTAGTCAGGGTGGCTGGGGAAGTCAATCATCTATCTCCGGCGGCTACGGCGTTCCAGCAGCACAAGAATATATCACATTCTTCGGCGGCCCGGGCACAGCCTCATCGCAATTAGGGCCCGATCCATATTCAGATATTAGACAATTCAACAATATATACGACACGACCATATACACATCCGAGGGCTTGATAACAAATTATGGCTCAGGTTCCCGCGAGTCAAACCTCAAGTCAAATTTTGACAACGGAGTAACAGTCGAATTTTGGCTTAAAACTGGCTCAATGGACGGCGGCGATGACACGTTTAAACAGGTCGTATTTGACATGTGGAACAATGAAAGTTCTGCAAGTGCTGATTACGGAAGAATCACCATTGAAGTTACTGGTGCCGATCAGGGCGACGCATCGCGAACTCACGTAAATGGTTGGAATGATTCTCCGTTCTTGCTTACTGTGCAATCAGGCAGTAGGGCTTCAGGACACAGTGAATTAGGAGCCTTCCAGCAAAAAATAGGAACAGGATTTGCTAGCTCATCACTCGGCAACTGGGGTCATTACGCTATTACAATATACAACTCTGGTTCCGATCTTCGAGCGGACATGTTTGTGAATGGGATTTTAAACGATAGAAGGACCTTCGCAGATCAAAGTCTCGGAGAACTGAGTCCTAAAAATATGGTAGGTAGAGTTGGCGCATTGTTAGCGCAACCATCTGCTAGCTACGCTGGAGGATCAGGGGCAGGTAAACTGAACGGCTCAATAGACGAATTTAGATTTTGGAAAACACAAAGAACCCCCGAAGAAATTGGACGAAACTGGTTCACAACAGTAAACGGTGGTGTAAACACCGATGTTTCTAACGCAGAACTTGGTATGTACTACAAGTTCAATGAAGGTGTCACAGGCGATAATAGCATAGATGCGATTGTATTAGATTATGGCGGCCGAGTCTGTAACGGAACATGGACCGGATACTCATCAAATTCTAGAAATACCGGCTCGGCTATGGTATCCGCATCCGCAGCCGCTTTTGAAAAATTAGATCCAATTATTAGGTCAAATCATCCAGATGTGATAGCACGCAAGGCCAGCTTACTATCAAGCGGCTCTTATCACGATTCACAAAACAACGCCAATTTAGCTAGTCTGGTACCAGCTTGGATCCTTGAAGAACACGAAACGAAGGCAGACAATAAAAGATCAGAGAACAATTTAGAATTGATAACTCATATAATGGGTGCTTATTTTGATAAACTGTTCCTACAAATCGAAGCATTGCCAACGTTTAAGCAATCTGGATATACAAGTGGCTCCCACAAACCATTGCCATTTTCTCAACATTTGCCACAGTCTCTTGGGCTTGCAACACCAGAATTATTTATTGACAGTACGGTCAT
>MDSW01116649.1_pt1 | contig 15462 bp, 8 predicted proteins | sample 811171 | NCBI WGS metagenome assembly MDSW01 (sample SAMN05326641, study PRJNA326480) | marine metagenome | isolation source: seawater | place: Atlantic Ocean: North West | collected 2012 | reverse complement strand
CTCCCCCTCCCCCTCCTCCTCCTCCACCACCCTCGCGAGCGGCGCGCCTCGGAACCGCCTCCCCTCCGCCCCGCCGCCCCCTTCCCCGTACGACCCCGCGTACGACGCGAGCGACGCCAGGAACGACGCGCCGCCGCGATGACCACCGCTCGCCCCGAACGTTCCCGCGTCGCCGCCGCCTACACCGGCCTCGAACGACCGCGGCGGCGTCGCCGTCGGTTCCCCCATTCGGGCGAAGGCGGCGAGGTCCGGGACCTCGCCCTTCGCCCTCGGCGCGGCGCCGACGAAGACCTCGCCGATGGGCGCGAGGTCCCGGAGCCCCGGGGCGAGCGCCTCGAGCAGGAGCTCCGGGAACGCGAGGAGTTCGTTCGCGGCGTCGCCGAGGCCGGCGGCGAAGTCCGCCTTGGTAAACGCCCCCGCCCCGCGCGCGACGCGCCTCGCCGCCGTCCTCAACTCCCCGGCGACGGCGGCGGGGTACGACGCGACCTCGTCCGTGACGCGCTCGAGCGCGGCGTGGATCATCCCGCCGGGGAGCAGCGCGCGCCCGAGCGCCTCGGCGAAGGCGGCGGGGAAGGCCGCGGCCTCCTCCGCGCATTTCCGCGCGAGGCGGCGGAGCGCGACGGGGCGGGCGCGCTTCGCGACGGCGGCGGCGGCGGCGCGGGCCACCGTCGCCGCCTCGGCGCGGTTCGAGAGGAGCATGGCGAGGACGAAGAGGGTCAGGGGCGCGACGAGGACCCAGAACGTGCTGGCGAGGATGAAGTCGGAGAAGTAGGGCCAGAGCGCGAGGACGAACCCGACCGCCCAGCGCGACCAGGCGGCGACGCCGAGGTCGAACGCCGCCGTCGGGCGCCAGTCCGAGACGGACAGGACGTACGGCACCCACGCCAGGTACATCGCGATCGGGGCGTACGGCGCGCTGCTCCGCAGAAAACGCCCGAACGCGGCGAGGAGGCCCGCGTCGGGGTCGGCGCGGGTCGGCGTCCCGTGCGCGTCGCGGCGGCGCGAGGAGCGCGAGCCTCGGCGCGCGCGGCGAGCGCCCGACCGCGCGGAGGGGTCGCGGAGCTCGCCGATGAGCGCCCCGCCGTCGACGCCCGCCGCCCCGCCGGCGTCCACGCGCCGGTCCGCGATGACGCGCCGAACGACGCGCGACATCGAAGGCGGACGCGGCGGACGCGGGGGGCGTGAGCCGGGGCCCACCCGACGCGACGCGCGCTCCAGGGGCGTGTGCCGGAAGCGAACGGAGGAGCGCCGATGTCAGCGTCGTACTTCAAAAATATTTATTCGTCGCTCCGCCCCCGACGAACTCGTGACTCCGGGATTCGATCGTCGTTCGACGAAGCTCGTCGACGACGACGAGAGACGCATTGATGATAAACCAAGTCTGCAAGTCTAATGTGTACGCGCGGGGCGGGCGTTGTCTCGTCGCGTTCGTCGTCGCGGGCGCCTCAGCGACTCGCCCTCGCGCTCGACTCGCCCCCTTCCTCCCCTCCCTCTCAACCCGACCTCCTCTCCGGTTCCTCCGCTCACCTGATCTCCAGCAATTCCACCTCGAGCTTGAACGTCGCGCCCGGCGGGATCTCCCCCTCCCCCACGTCCTCGTACCCGACGTCCGCGGGGACGATGACGCTCCGCCTCCCGCCGACGCGCATCCCCGCCAAGGCTTCCGGCACGTACACCGCGGGCGGCGCCTTCGGCCCGCTCGCGCCCGTGAACAGCCCGCCGCCGCCCTCCACCTCCACGACGCGCTTCTTCGGCACCACCGCGGTGGCTTCCCGGGCCAGCGTCAGGGACCGGACATCCGCGCTCCCCTTGGACCGCACCTCGAGCGTCACCTCCTGGCCCGCCTCCCCGGAGAGCATCGTCCCGATCTCGGCGATGGGGACGTCGATCAAGTCGCCGACGCCGTCGATGCTGACGATCGTGTCCTGGGCCCTGATCCCGGCCTTGTCCGCGGGTCCGTCGAACACCGTGTTGACGACGTACAACTCGCGGAGCTCGGGGTCGACCCTGAGCTCGGCGCCGATGCCGACGACGGTTTTGCGCACGAGCGGCTTGGCGTAGTCGCTGGGTAAGGCGCCGTACTTGAACTCCAGCGGCTCCGCGATCGTGCGGTTCCCGCCCAACGTGCGCGCCTCGCGGCTGGAGACCGCGGTGAGGCCGCGGTAGCGGCACGTGAAGTGCACGACCGCGGTCTTGCCGGCCTCGAGCTTGGCGCCGTCGCCGCGCGCCTGGTCGTAAAATCGCAAGCCGTCGTGCGGCTGACCGCGGAACGCGAACCCGGGGGAGACGAGGTAGTCGTCGTCCGAGACGTCGCGCTTCTTCAGCTCCTTCTGGAACCCGATCGCGAGCGCGGGCCCCGGGGCGGGGAGGCCGACGGCGAGCGAGAGCGAGAGCGCCGCGCCGAACACCGCGCGGCGGGGGAGCGAGGCGGGGGCGGCGTCGACCGCGGCGTCGTCGGCGTCCGCCGATCGGGGACCCGACGACCCGGGCGCGGGAGCGGAGGAGGCGGCGACGACCGCGCGGGAGCGGCGCCGCGATCGCAGAGGCGCGGACGATCGCGGCGTGACCGAGGCGGCGGTCAGGGACGCGGACATCGTGGTGGGGAACGCGCGAGGTCGCGGGGACGCGCGAGTTGGAGTAGCGCCTCCGCAGCCACGTGGCGCGCGGTCTTATCGCATCGTCCCGCCGGGAGGGCAGGCGCGTCGAATTGGCGCGGCGCGCGCGTCAGTTTTTAAAAACGCGCAAACGATTGACTCTCGAGGCGTTTCTCGGATGGGCCACGGATTTGGCATCGCGCGCGTCCCGCATGGCGCGCCCCGACGCGCCACCCCCGCGCGGCACGCCGCCCCTCCCCGCCATACCCAAGGGCGGCGTCGTCCTGACGCGCGAACACCTCACGGTCGCCGCCGCGACGCGATCCGGACTCGCGCGCGCGAGCGCGGTGGACGACGCCGCGATGGCGTTTTCCTCCTCCCCTGGCGAAGCGCCCGTCGTCCTCCCCCGGTCGTCGCGCACCGTCGTCGCCGCGGGCGTGCTCGCGGAGTTGGCGCGCGAGCTCGCGAGCGCGCGGCGCGATCGCGACGTCGCCCTCGCCGAGCGCGACCTCGCGACGCGCGACCGCGACGCCGCGATGCGCGACCGCGACGCGAGCGCGGCGGACGCGAGAGCCGCGCGCGACGGCTTCCGGCGCGCGCACGACGCGTACGTCCGGGAGGCGGCGCGCCGCGTCGACGCGGAGGCGGAGGCCGCGGAGGCGGAGGACGCGCGCGAGCGCGAGCGCGCCGCCGCGAAAAAAACGACCGACGCGCCCCGAGCCGACGCGCGGCCGAAGCCAGACCCCGCGCCCGACCCGCCGCCCGCGCTCGCGACGCCCCGCTCGTCAAAGTCCGCCCTTCGCTCCGTCGTCTCGAGCGCCGCCGAGAAAGCCGCCGCCGCGAAGAGGAACCGCCTCGCTCAGACCGTCGCGACGGATTCGCTCAAAACACTCCGCCGCGTCGCGCGCGCGCGCGCGGAGACGCTCGCGGAGGAGGCATCGAGCGCGAGAGCGGAGGCGGCGGCGGCGCGCGCGCGAGCAGACGCCGCGGAGGCGGAGGCGGCGACGCTCCGATTGCGGATCCGAGAGCGGAGAAAAAGCCGCGACGTCGCCGTCGAGACGGAGCCGCGCGCGAACGAAAACCCTCCGAGAGCGGCGGCGAGAGCGGAGACGAGCGTTTCGGAGACGAGCGTCGAAACGCTCGTGGAAACTCGCGACGCGGCGACGGAGACCGAGGCGGAGTCCCAGCGACGGGAGAGGAAAGCCGAAGAGACGACGAGCAACGCGTCGCGTCACTCGTCGTCGTCGTCCACCTCCACCTCCACCTCCACCTCCTCCTCCTCCACCTCCTCCTCCTCCTCCGCCTCCTTCCTCCGTCGCCTCGCCGCGGCTGAGAAGGCGCGGGCGAAGAGCGACGCCGCGCGAGCGACGGCCGTCTCCGCGCTCGCGGCGCACAGACGTAAGGTCGCCGATCTCGAGAAGGAATTGGCCGCGGCGTCGTCGCGGCTCGAACGCGCCGTCGCGTCGGGCGCGTCGCCGGCGGAGCCTTCTCCCGCGCGGGACTCCGCGAAACCCCGGACTCCCGGGACTCCGGAGGGACTCCCCGAGCGGCTCTCGCGCCTCGAGGCTTCGCTCGCGCGCGCGATTCGCGCGCGCGACGAGGCGATTCGAGACGCGCGCGTTTCCGCCGCGGACGCCGCGTCGGCGCGCGCCTCGCGGACGGCGCTGCGCGAGGAGCTGGCGGCGAGCGAGGCGCGGCGGACGCGGGCGGCGGCGGCGGCGGCGGCGGCGGAGGCGCGCGCGGAGACCCTGCGGGCTCGGGCGGCGAGCGACGAGCGAGTCGCCGCGGCGCGGCTCGACGAGACCGTCGCCTCGGCGACGTGGCGGAGGACAGATCTGGAGGCGGCGTTGATGGCGGAGCGTGAGGCGAGGCGACGCGCGGAGGGGGAGGCGGAAGGGGGCGAGCGCGAGCGCGAGAGGGCGAAAGCGGCGAAAACGTGAGGCACGCGGTGCGTCCGGAGATGTTTTCGCGAACGTACGAGGACGCGTGTAGAGATGAATGATGCGCTAAAAATCGTTTTCATTTTGAACGCTGTACTGGTAATCTAGTTATAATTTTCTCGAAAAGTATCGTGCGAAGTGTACAATTTGCCTCCCGCGGCCCACCCGTGATGGTGGACCCCGGACCGATCCGGGAGTCGTCGGTCTGGGGTGGAACCGGGGGGGAAACTAAAAGAGTCCGCGTCTCGTCCCTGGGTGCCGCACTCGCGGCCTCGCCGAGGCGCCGTCGTCGTCGGCGAAGCCGCCCGAGAGCTCCCGACCTCGGTGCACGATGGCGAAGCCGAAGAAGGTGCGCGTCTCTCCCGCGGCGTCTCGCGCGCGATGCGAGCCTTCCGCTCGTCGTCTCGCGGTCCTTTCCAGCTGGAATCCGGAATTGGCACCTCCGCGCGGCGCGACGACGCGCGATTGCCCGCGAGGGCCGGCGGTTCCACGCGTCGATCGCGCTTCTCGCGCGGCGCGGGCTCGAAGCGACGTGCGCGCCGCCGTCGCGCCGCGTTCGTGTCGCGCGCGCCGCTCTCGAACCCCGAACTCTCGCGTCGCCCTCGCGCTCGGTGGACTCACCGCCTCGGTTCTCCCCACCCTCGATAATTTCCCCTCTTCCCTCACCTCGCGCAGGAGGACGCCGGCGGCGAGGCGAACGTGGACGCGGCGAAAGCCGAGGAGCTCGCCGCGAAGGTCGTGGCGCTGCAGAAGGAGCTCGCGAAGGAGGCGGAGGACCGCAACTACATGCAGCTCGAGCGCGACAAGATCAACGAGTTTTGGGAGATCACCAAGGCGGAGCTGGAGGAGAGGAAAGCCGAGCTGCGCAACCGCGACCGCGACGCGGAGGAGCTCGAGGAGAAGCACCAGGTGGAGATCAAGGTGTACAAGCAGAAAGTGAAGCACCTGCTGTACGAGCACCAGAACACCATCACGACCCTCAAGGCGGACACGGAGATCGCGCTGAAGCAGCGCGAGGATGAGTTTCGACAGCGCAGCGGCGAGCTGACGAAGGATAAGCGCGACGCCGCGGTGGAGCGCAAGGAGCTCGAGCTCTCGCACGAGGACGTCGTCCGCCAGCTCAAGGTGGACCAGGCGAAGGAGATCACGGTGCTGAGGCAGGAGTTCGAGCAAAACGGCAAGGAGCTGCAGGCGCTGTACGAGAAGAAGATGAAGACGCAGCGCGAGGACCTCGAGCTGCAGAGGAAGCACGAGATCGCCGAGGTGGAGGAGCGGAAAAACACGCACATCAATCAGCTCATGAAGAAGCACGACGCGGCGTTCGACGAGATCAAAAACTACTACAACGACATCACGCACAACAACCTCGACCTGATCAAGACGTTGAAGGACGACGTCGCGGAGATGAAGAAGAAGGAGGCGACGAACGACCAGCTCATGTTTGAGATTTCCCAGGAGAACAAGCGCCTGAGCGAGCCGCTCACAAAGGCGCTGCGCGAGGTGGAGGATTTGCGCCGGCGCGTGGCGACGCAGGAGAAGGACAAAGCGTCGCTTCAAGCGGCGAAGAAGCGCGCGGCGGAGACGGAGAAGGCGCTCAAGAACCTCGAGTGGGAGCACGAGGTCCAGATGCAGCGGTTCGCGGAGGTTGAGAAGGAGCGGGACGAGCTCTACGCCAAGTTTGAGCGCGCCATCTTCGAGGTGCAGCAGAAATCGGGCCTGAAGAACCTCATCCTGGAGCGGAAACTCGAGGCGGTCGGGGACGCGCTGGAGAAGAAAGAGGCGCAGCTCGGGGAGGTGCTTTCCGCCTCCAACCTCGACCCGGGGACGCTCGCGAGGGTCACGAAGAAGCTCGACGAGGTGCTGGACAGCAAAAACCAGCTCATCAAGGCGTTACAGTTCGACGTCGCCAAGGTGTCCAAGGCGCACAACGACGTCATTCGCGTCTACGAGGCGAAGCTCGCGGAGTTTGGCGTCCCGGCGGAGGAGCTCGGGTTCAGGCCGCTCATCACGAACGTCAACGCGGGACCCGCGGGATTAGTCGTCGGGTGAAGCGCGATGTGATGGAAGACGATGCGCGACGAACCTTTCGCAACGGGAGGCGAGGCGCGCTCTTTTTTTTTTTCGCAGGCATGGTATGTTCGTAGAAGTAGTCGCTCCCTCTTCGCGTGACTCACTCCGCCCCCGGTCCCTCCTCCCCGGCGTCTTCCATCTCCTCGTCGCCGCCTTCCTCCTCGGCGTCCTCCCCCTCCTCCCCCTCCTCCTCGACGCCTTCCTCCCCTTCCTCGCCCTCCTCCTCGGCGTCCTCCTCGTCTTCCTCGCCCTCCTCCCCCTCGGCAGCTTCCTCGCCCGCGTCGCCCGCCTCCTCGTCGTCGGCGCGCTCGTCCTCGGCGCCCTCGACGTCGGCGAGCATCGCGGCGGCGGCGGCGGTGGCGAAATCCGGGATCGCCTCCGCCTCCTGCTTCGCCGCCTTCGCGGCCTCGTCCTCCTTGGGCATCGACGCCTCCTTCTCCGCGAGCCACGCGCGGAACTTGGCGCTCTTTTTCTCGTCCCGCGCGACGGCGCGTTTCGCCCCCTCCGCGCCGCGGCCGCGGCCCCCGCCCGCGCCCGTGCCTCGGCGCCGGTGGAAGACGTCCTCCGTGTCCAGGACGTACGACACCTTCGAGTTGCTGCAGGAGATCTTCACCTCCAGGGAGTTGTACACGCTCGTCTGCCCGTACGCCTCCGCGGTGCCCGCGTCCAGGCCCGCGATCGCCTTGGACCGTCTCAGGTAGACGTCCTGCGCGTCGCTTCGGTCGAGCCACGGCTTGCCGCCCTGCTCCTCCTCCTCCTCCTCCTCCGCGCACTCCGCCTGGAGGAAGCCCTCGAGGTAATCGTGGAACTGCGCCTCCATCGTCCCCGCGGGGAGGTCCGCCTTGTCCATGCCCGAGTCCATGAGCTGCAGCGTCAGGCTCGCGCCGTCGTCCACGGAGTCGAAGCGGTAGCACGCCTCGTCCAGGAGCAAGACGCTGGCGTTGGCGTGGTAGATGGCCTCCACGAAGGGCGCCCGACGCGACTTCTCGTACTCCGCCAGCCGGAGGAGCTTGGTCGCCACCTCGTCCTGATGCAGAGCCTGGATCTGCTTCACGATCTTGTAGATGAGCTTATCCAGGGTGAAGAGCTGGTACGAGTTGGCGCCGAGGAGGGTCCGGCACTCGTCCTCGAACGCGCTGGACTCGCGCGCGCCGTTGAGGAGCTTGAAGAGAAGGCGCAGAAAGTCGTCGTGAATCTCCTTCTCCTTCGCCGCGCGCACGCGCTCGGGCTCGGCTTTTTGGCCAAACTGCTTCGACATGCTCGCCGCGGAGGCTCGGGCGGTGCACATGCGCTCGTACAGGTGCTGGTGCAGGCGGAAGAGCATGTAGTACCCGTCGTGGCCGTAGAAGGTTCGCCCGTCGAGCTTGGTCGGCGCCGCCCCGACGGTGGCGTCGGAATCCTCCGCCGCCGCCTTGGCGCTCGCCGTCCCGGAGAGCGGCTCGCACGCCGCGTACATCTTCTCCTCCTCGTCGTCCTCGGGGCTCTCGTTCTCCTCCGCGTCCTCCTCGGACTCCTCTTTCTTGGGCTTCTTGGCCTTGTTTCCGGCGGCGCCCGCGCCCTTGCGCTTCTTCGGCGAGGGGAGCTCCTCCTCCTCCTCCTCCTCCTCCTCCTCCTTGTCCTTGTCGCCGCCGCGCTCGGCGCCGTCGTTCGCCGCCGCGTCCTCCATCTCCGCGTCGCCGCCGTCCTCGCCCTCCTTCGCGTCGGCGTCGGCGTCTCCTCCGCTCCCCTCCTCGCCATCGGGAGCGTCCTCCTCCTCGTCTTCGTTCTCTTCCTCGTCCTCCTCCACCTTCTTGACGTGCTGCGCGGCGCGCTCGGCGGAGTCGTCGACGTAGTCCCCCTCCGGGTCCGCCCTTCGAATGCCGAAGAAGGGCTCCACAAACTCCCTCCACGTCTTCATCACGCGCTCCGCCTGCTCGGCGTTCATCATTTCGTTCGTGCTGAACTTGAGAACGGCGTACACGTCGTCGTGCGCGCTCCGGCTGGCGTACGAGAAGGTGAGATCCGGAGACAAGACGCCGCGGGTTCGCCGACCGGCGCCGATGGCCTCCTCGGACACCTTCTTCTTGTCGCTCACCTCCTTGATCTCGCTCGTCATCCCCTTCGCGCTCAGGGCCTTCTTGTCCGTCTGCTTGAAGTAGAAGGAACGGTGGTCGAGGGACTTGTTGTAGTTCTTCTCGTACACGTCGATCCAGATGGGCATCACCTCCACCTTGACCTTCTTCCACTCCTCCTCCTTCTGCTTCAGCCTTCCGAGGACGATGGACGCCGTCGCGGTGGGGTAGTCCTGGATCATGCGCCTGATGTCCGTGCCTTGGTCGGTGCCGATGCCGTACAGCCGCTCGATCGAGCGGAGGTGGATGGGCGAGAGTGTCCCCTCGGGCAGCCGGTACGTCGCCGCCTCCTCCGCGGGCATGCTCGCGATCTTCTCCGCGATCGGCTCGAGAACCTCCACCGTCGCCCTTGTCGTCTCGAGCACCATGTCCATCTCGAACCGGTCGTCCTCGCACCGGAACAGCGCCTCCTCGTACTGGTTCTTGCGCATCGCCTTGAAGCTGTAATCCTCCGACCCGCTCGTCACGCTGACCCAGTTGTCGTTCAGGTGCTCCGTGCACAGAGGCGTGCGCGCGGAGGCGGCGGCCATCGGGAAGTTCTTGGGCAGGAGCCGGTACGAAGGGCCGCACCGCTCGCACGCGCTCAGGTCCAGCTCCGAGATGGGCTTGGACAAGAACTTCTCCCGCGCGGACATCACCTTCATCTTCTGCATCTCCTTCATGCTGAGCTTGCCGTCCTTGGACTTGCCGCCCTCGCTGAAGTCGAAGTCCATGAGCTCGCACCGCCCGAGGAAATCGCTGAAGCCGGTGTGCAGGTCGGGGTACCGCCCGAGGATGTCCCACACGAGGCCCTGAAGCTCCATCTTCGAGATGACCTCGGAGTTGAACAGGTTCAGGCACTTGATGAGCTCGTTGTACGTCTCCCGGTTCTTGAGCCGCGCCTTGATCTTCTCGAACAGCGCGAGCTCCTTAGAAAGGTTCTCCGCCGTCTGTCTCTCCTGCTCCGCGGGGGGCAGGGGCGGCTCTCCCTTTTCCTTGACGCCCTTGCGTTTGTTGGCGCCGACGGGTAAAGCGCCCTTCCCGCGCGCCTTGGCGCTCTTCTTCCCCGCCGCGGGCGTGGAGAAGTCGGGGAGGAAGTACGTGAACTCCTCCAGGAGATCGTTGTGCGACTTGAACAGCATCGCCACCTCCTCGTACACCTGCGAGATGGACTTGAGGTTCTTGCGGTACATGTTCAAAATCTCCAGGAACGCCTTGTACACGCGCTCATCGTTGGCGAAGCGCGTCTTGATCTTGTTCACGTACGAGATGGCGTGCACAAACTCAACCTGAGGCTTCGGCGCGGCGCCGCCGCGGGCCGCCTCCTGGCGCTCGTATTCTTCGCGCTCCTCGCGCTCGACGTCCTCCACGCGGATCTCGTGGCCCTGAGGGGTGTGATGAGGGGGAGGGAAGGGAAGGGAAATCGCCGGGTTATGAGTCAAGCGTCCGAGCTCGAGGGGCGCGTTTTTTTCATTTTTTTTCTCCCGCGCGAGCGCGAAATCCGGCCGTCCGGCCAGGTGGACCGCGCGCGGGTTGTTCGTATCTGTCCCTCCGGGGTGGGGAAAAGGCAGGAGAATCCGGACGGTGACCGCGCGGGTCGTCGTCGCGCTCGCGGCGGTGGGGCGGGTTTACCCGCGATCGCCGGGGCGAGGGGCGCGTCCTCGCGGAGATTCTCGGCGGGAAGACTCGCGATCGATCGCGCGCGCGCGCGGAGTGCGTCTCTCGCGCCGCGGAAACCCACGGCTCGCGTTTGCGCGGCGACGGCAAGATCTGGGGATGGTGGGAGAGGGAGGGTGGGTTCGAGGGTCGATCGCGCACCTTGGGAAGGAACTGGTTGAACCCGAGGATCAGGTCCTTGTGGCCCTTGAAGATGGTCTTGACGCGTTTGATGACACCCTCGGTGTCGATCCTGCGGGGAGAGGGCGGGAAGGCGCGGCGTCAGTCGAGAGAGGTCGTCGCGGCGGTCCGCTCGAGCCCACCACGAGCGCGCGAGAAAAGAGCACACGACGAAGCGGATTTGATTGCGACCGAGGCGCACCTCTGCGCCTTGAACTCCTTCATGATCTCGAGGAACTCATCGTACGTCGCCTTCTTGTTCTTGAGCCGCTCCTTGAGTTCTCGAAGGTACGTCAGGGCCTCCTGTTTTCGCTGGGCGTCGTCCGTCGACGCTTTCTGCGCTAACGTGGCCGGCATCGCGTCCGATTACACCGCGCCTCGCCGCCCTGGCGTCAGGAAGGGGGTTTACGCAGGCGCGCGGACGCGGTTTCTCTCCCTCGCGGCACCGAGCGCGGCGCGACGATCGAGCGTCGAGCGGCGCACTCCGTGGGACGATCGCGGCGAAAGGCCGAGCTCGTCGAGGTGACGGCTGCGTTTCGCGCGGCGCGTCTCTGCGCGAACCGCGGCGCGACCCCTTCCCCTCCTCGATTCCCACAGGAAACGGCGCGCCGACCGCACCGCGGGTTGCCCAAAAACGAAATTTTCCCCGCGCGCGCACGGCGCCACCTGCTGCGGCGATTCGCGATTTTTCGGCGAAACAGGTCGAACGTGACGAAGGACAAACAAAGAGACGAAGCGCCGCCCGACAAATCCAAATCATCATCAAAGATGGGTCCCATTTCAGGTTACGCGCCGACGACCCTCTCCGCCCCTCCGACCCTCTCCGCTCCTCGGCCCTCGTTTCCGTTCTCCCGCCGCTTCTTTCTCCTCCGCCCCACGTCCTCTCCCGGCACAAAGAAAAAAAACTTCTCTCGCCCTCGGAGGGTACTCGTGCGTGCATCGCATCCTCTCGTCACCCCTGCTTCCCGAGGTCTATTTTCTTCTTGATGGCTTTCCCTCCGTGGTACACCCCCGCGTCGACGATGCCGGAGACGGCGAAGAGGCCCCCGACGATGGCGCACGCGCTCGTGAGAAACGTCAACGCGCTCTTCCGGCTCTCCACCAGCTCCACCTTGATCGGACTCAGGTCGTAGAAGAAGAACACTCCGGGCAGTTTCTGCCCCCCGCCGGCGTCCACGCCCTGGAAATGGTCCGCGACGCTGAACTGGTTCGACTCCGTCGCGGCGTCCGCGGGCGCGCCCAACGCGCGGTACCGCGTGGGGACCACCTTGAGGAAGTACTGGTACATGCCCGCGTCGCCGGCCATGTCGCGCCTGACGCCGTCGAGGGGGTTGACGACGCCCGGGAAGTCCGCGCCGAAGCTGAGCTTCGCGACGCTGTGCGACATGTCGAACTTGTTGGTGCGGAAGGGCATCAGGTCGTGCACGTGCATGCTCCCGTGCTGGAAACTCTTCCCGGGCGCGAAGTGGAAGTTCCCGGCGACTTTGTTCACCTCGAGCGTGCCGTAGATGTTGCACCCCTCCCCGCTCTGCGCGCGGAGTTTCTCCGAGAAACCCTCGTCCTGGCACTGCTCGATCCCGTCCGGGTCGCTGAACGCCCACCCCTTGATCCGGTACGCCTCGCGCACCGCCTCGCAGTCGTCGCAGCACTGCTCCGGCGTCTGCTCCGCGCCGTAGCAGCTCCCGCATCTCCTCGCCGCCGCCTCCTCCGCCTCCTCGCCCGCCGCCTCCTCCTCGCCCGCCGCGTCTTCGTCGTCGTCGTCGTCGAACCCGGCCTCGTCCTCTCTCCCCGGCTTCATCTTCTTCCTCATCCTCGCGCGCGTCTCGGGGTCGACCCTGTTGGAGGCGCCGTTGACGTCCTCCTTCTTCCCGACGCTGATGGGCGCGCCCCCGGGGTCGAGCCTTCGCTTGAACACGTCGTGCTCCACGTCGAGGTGCTGCTCGCCGCTCACGTCCATCACGTCCAGGCTGACGACCGAGCAGGGCATGCGCGGAAACGTGATGTCGAGGTTAATCCGCATCGTCTCGCCGCGGCTGGAGTCCACGGAGAGGCGGTAGTCCGTGCGAACGGCGAGGAAGCCGCGGAGCTCGGAGAGGAACAGCGTCGCCATCGCCACCGTCGCGAGGAGGGTGATCACCCCGCCCGTGAGCGTGCGCTGGAAGAAGTCTTCGTTCACCTTGGGGAAGGCGTCGAAGCGCTGGAGAGACTCCGCGAACGAGTCGCCGCCGCGACGACCGCGATCGCCGACGCCCATCGCGAGCGACGAAGGCGTTCGGGGGGGGAGGCGAGCGCGGGGACGATCTGGGTGGCAACGCGTGAAATAAAGCGGCTAAAAATACCGAGCAGCAGCGGGCCGTCGTCGGCAATTTTACCAGCTCACCACCCTTCTGCCCACTCGTCGCGTACGCGTCGTTCGCTCGGGCGCGCGCGCGCTGCTGCTCGGAAAACGTAGGCGGAACGATCGCCGGTGGTTGCCATTACCGGTTGCGCGTCGACCCCGCGCGCGATGAGTCATTCGACGCGGGTTCGGGCGGAGCCCTCGAGGTTTCCCGCTGCGACCGCGGCGGAGACCGCGGCGGCGACCGCGGCGGCGACCGCGGCGGCGACCGCGGCGGCGGCCGCGCCGACGGACCCCCCCCTGTCCATCAACGAGGACGCGAAGCGCTTCGCCGGACAGCTCCAGGAGGAGATCCTCACGCGGCTGCATCGGGAGAGCGCGAAGCTCGACGAGCTCTTCGACGCTCAATCGTTCCGGTGACGGCGTCCCGCGCGGCGCGCGGAGGCGCGCGAGGGAGCCGGCTTTCGCGCGGAGCTCCCGGAGGAGTCGCGACGAAGCCCCGACGTGGTCGTGGTGTTTCGCACACCGCTCGACGCAGTTGAAGACGACGTTGACGACGTCTTTCGTCCTGGTAGTCTAGAGTAGTTTTCCAAACAAACGTAGGTACAAGTAGTACGGGTCTCTTTCGTCGTCCCGCGTCGCGCGGTCTCTTCCCCCCGACCGACCGCCGCCTCGCCCGCTCTCGGCGCCCTTCCCTACCCGACGAACCCGAAGTACTCCGGGTCCTCCTTGATGAGCATCGTCCGCCCCCTCCCCTCCGCTCGTTCTTCCTCCTCGTCGGACGCTTCCTCGTCCCCTCGCCGCGCCTCCGCCAGCGCGTCCGCGACGTCTTCCGGCGTCGGCGGCGGCCGCGGCACGAGCCTCCTCCTCGCCTCCTCCGCGCTCGCGAACTCCTCCAGCGGCCTGAGCCCGAGCGTCTCGGGGAGCCTCGTCCTCGGGTCCGCCGCGAACACGCGGCCCTCCGCCTCGAGCGTCGCGTCGAGCATCGAGGCGCGGAGCGCCCGGGGCGCCTCCTCCAGGCACCGCGCGCCGGCGCCGGGAATGAGCACCACGTCGATCACCGGCGCCGCGTCGCCCGCGCCGCGCCTCAGCGTGTTCGCGAGCCTCTCCGCGCCGCCGCGAGGGACGGCGCGGTCGCCGCGGAGGATCGCGACGCGCGTTCGGAGCTTCGCGAGGATCGCGGCGAGGCCCTTCGCCTTCCCGCGAGAGACCCCCGAGGACGGCGCGTCCTCCTCGAAGAACCGAGCGGAGGTCTGGAGGTGCCACCTCGGGTCGATCTTGAGCGAGAATCCCCCGGTGGGGTTCGCGTGGATCCACCAGTTGGAGCGTCCGAGGATCTTGCCGAACAGATGCGAGGATCTCGGCGCGGACTCCCCGAGCGCGGGGGCGCGGAGGCACTCGAGGAGACGCTCGGGGCGATCCATCGTCGCCGCCTGAAGCGGGTGGAACGTCCACGCGTTCGTCCGAGGGGTCCCGACGCGTGGACGGTCGCGAGGCGACGCGGACGGAGCGGCGGCGAGGGCGACTCCGCGGCGGTGCGGGTGGTCGCGCGCGTCGCCGTCTCGTTCTTCCCGTTCTTCGACTTCGTCTTCGTCGTCTTCTTCTTCGAGAAACGGCCGCAACTCGTCGTCGCCGACGTCGACGAGGACGAGCTTGGCGACGAGCTGCGGGTGCTTCGCGGCGAACACGAGCGCGATGGCGGCGCCGAGGCCGAACCCGCAGATCACGAACGGGCGCGCGTACAGGTCGAGCTCGAGGACGAGTCCGAGGAGATCACCCGCGAGCGCGGGGAGGGCGTATCGCCTGTCGCCGTTGCCGTCGGAATCGCCGTGGCCGCGAAGGTCGGGGGCGAGCGCGGCGTATCCTCGCGACGCGAGCGCGGTGCCGAGGTCGCACAGACCGCCGCCGGACTCGGCGAGGTCGTGCAGAAGGAGGACGCGCGCGGCGTGCGGGTCGTCGAAGTCGCCCCATCGGTGCGCGCGGACGCGGATGCCCGAGGACGGAAGGTCCACGAAGAGCTTGGAGACGCGCTCGGCGGGTTGATGTTTCTCCCAGAACTTCTCCGCCACCTCCCGAGCGCGCTCCCACTGCGCGTGCGGGAGCGGGGGCACGGTGGGCGCGGTGGGGGGGGCGATGCGCTTCGAGATCGCGAGGCTCGCGGCACGCGCGGCGTCGCCGTCCGCGGGCGCGGCGTCCACCCCCGAGTCTTCGCACAGGCGCTCGTGGCGCGGACGGGGGGCGGGAGGGGCCGCGGGTTCTGGGAGCGCATCCAGGAGCGCGTCGAGCTCATCCGCGTTCATCGCGCCGACGGGGTTCGAGGGCCTCGCGCGTCTCTCACGGGCGCGGGGACGCGTGCGCGGCCGCGTGGTGCGTCCGCGCGGTGCGAGCGCGTCTCCTCCCTCGAGACGCGAGCGACGCGACGTCGCCGCGGACGCGAGAGGGAGTCGAGGAGTCGCAGCGAAAACGATGGTAAAAAATGAGACGACACCGTCTCTTTTTTTTTCTTTTTAAACATCGCCTCGAGCTCCCCCGTCGCCTCCGCCGGCGTTCGTCCCGCTCCCGAACAGGAACACGAGGTCCTCCATCGACAGCTG
>MDSW01176757.1_pt1 | contig 15467 bp, 17 predicted proteins | sample 811171 | NCBI WGS metagenome assembly MDSW01 (sample SAMN05326641, study PRJNA326480) | marine metagenome | isolation source: seawater | place: Atlantic Ocean: North West | collected 2012 | reverse complement strand
TTTGGCCTAAAGAAGAGCTTTGCCGCATCAAGTGTTTTAATCCCTCTTAAAACTAAAAGATGAGCTACGATTCTACTTACACCTAGGTCTTCTGAGAGTTGTTGAGTAATTACATTCTCAGTCTTTCTTACTTCCCACCTTTTATCCATTATCTCATTATTTTAGTTTGAGTAAGTATCGAATACTTATGAATCAGCTCAAAAATTTCTGCTACCATTTGATTATCTATGCCTAAATTATTTGCAATTAACTTCCTGCTCTGAAGAATTTCAAACCATCTTTCAATCTGAAAAATTGTCAGCTTATTTTGGCTTTTAAAATTAGCAATTACCTCAACAATCTTTTTCCTGTCATTAAGCAGATCTATCAATTGATGATCTAATATATCAATCTGATTTCTAAATTCCATTAATTTACCTTTGAATGCCTCATCTCTTAGCTTAGTATCTCTAAGAATTAAATTGTTTAAGATTTTTTTGAGTTTTTTAGCAGTAACCTGTTGTTTAGAATCGCTTAATGCAGTTAAGGGGTTACTATGAGTCTCTATCATTAAACCGTCCAAATTAATATCCATTGCTGTTTGAGAAACGTCTTCAATTAATGATGCTTTTCCTGCTATATGTGATGGATCACAAATAATAGGGACATCATGAATTTCTTCTCTTAACTTAATTGGCATCTCCCATTTAGGGTCATTCCTAAACGCAGATTTTTTATAATTATAGAACCCTCTATGAATGGCTGCAATTTTAGAAACTCCAGCATTATTTAATCGCTCTAATGCTCCAAGCCATAAGCCTATTTCTGGATGAATTGGATTCTTAACAAATACCGGAATATTCACTCCTTTAAGAGCATTGGCAATTTCTTGTACATAAAAAGGATTTACTGTTGTGCGCGCCCCTATCCAAAGCATGTCAATTCCTGTGGATAGGCACAGCTCTACATGATTTGCGGTTGCAACTTCTGTTATAACTTGCAATCCTGTTTCTGCTTTTACCTTTTGAAGCCACTTAAGACCTTTTTCTCCAACTCCTTCAAATGAATTTGGACTGGTTCTTGGCTTCCAAATACCAGCTCTAAAAACATCGGCAAAACCTTTAATTTCATTTGCAATTTTCAGAATTTGCAATTCTGATTCCGCACTACAAGGCCCTGCAATAAGATATGGTTTTTTAGATATAAAATTCTCTATTCTCATTTCTTTCCCTTCACCACAATTACAAATTCTCCTTTTGGCTTTTTTTGTTCAAAATACAATCTAACCTCAGCAAGAGTCCCTCTTACTGTTTCTTCAAATATCTTGCTAATTTCTCTTGAAATAGATACCTCTCTTTCCTTACCAAAATATTCAATAAAATGACCTAATGTTTTCAGAATTCTGTGAGGGGATTCATAAAATATCATTGTCCTTTTCTCCTCTTTTAAAGCTTCTAAATACTTCTTTCTGCCTTTTTTAACAGGTAAAAAACCCTCAAAAATAAACTTCTCATTAGGTAATCCAGAATTAACCAAAGCCGGAACAAAAGCGGTTGCCCCTGGAAGGCATTCAACTGCAATTGCCTCTTTAACACACTCCCTAACAAGTAAGAATCCAGGATCAGAAATAGACGGGGTCCCTGCATCAGAAATTAGTGCTAAACTGCATCCTAATTTCAATCTATCAATATACTTTAATAAAACCTCATGCTCGTTATGCATATGGAAAGATAATAATGGTGTGTCGATCTTATAATGAGAAAATAGTTTTTTGGAAGTTCTCGTATCCTCAGCTAATACTAAATCCACTTCCTTTAGTAAACGAATTGCTCTTAACGTTATATCATCTAGATTTCCAATTGGAGTTGGTATAATATACAACTTTGACATATTACAAAATTAGAGAAATAGTGGGAAAAAATCTAATTTTGGGGATATCCTTATTGCTGGAGCTGGAAAATGAATATAATTCATCCAATGTTTTACTTTCTTGGCTGTCGGAGAATCCCAGTTTTTAAACATTTTAGAAATATTATAGTCCAAAGAAATATACCATTCATTATTGCCTCCTATTTTCGTGTTCTGGTTATTTAGATACTGAGTATCATCTAATCCAAAACCAACTGCTAAATTCAACCAATCAGGCCAACAACAAATTTCTGTAAAATGGTTTAAATCAAAAGTTAACCAATAGGTTTGATTAGGATAATCATCTTGCCAGGCATACTTGTTTGCTTCTTTTCCTCTTTGCCTATCTAACTCCCAATAAATATCAGAGTGCCTATAATAAGAAAACTTAAAGTTGATTGCTCTAAGATCATTATTATAGTATTGCGCAATAGGCCATAATGCCCCTGCTGATCCTAGCGCTAGATCCCATTTGCTAAATCCCCAATAGGGGGCATAAGCATCTTTCATCTCAATAGCTAGCTGTAAGCCAGAGCCAAATGCAGCTCCATACCAAAGAGCTTTCTTCTCATTCATCCCAGTCCATTTCATTGATGATGAAAAAATATCAGCAGCTTGTAAGCCTCCCATAAAATGCCCCAATTTATCAACATTTAAAGCGTAGGTTAAATCAGCCCCATCATCAAAATGAAAAGGAATCTGTTTTTCAGACCACCATGAATTTTGTATATACCAATAAGAACCCCCAAGTGCTACAGCAAGACTGCTTCCTGCTATAAAAACCCGCTTCTTATTTAACCTTAAGCTATCATTCTGAGCAAAAAGATTTTGCAATAAAAGAAATGAAATGCCAATTACAAACAAACTTTTAAATTTCATAAAAATTGAAATTGCTTTTTATATTTTTGTTAGCAAACTTAATAAAAGAAATCTGCACCAATGTTTTTAGAAACAGAAATAGAACTTCAGATGCAAAAAGGAAGTCTTGAGGTAATTTGCGGGTCAATGTTTTCTGGAAAAACTCAAGAACTAATTAAGCGATTAAAGCGAGCAGAATTTGCTAAACTAAAAATAATAGTTTTTAAGCCACAAGTAGATGTTAGATATGACAATAAAAACGTCGTTTCACATGATTTAGATACAATTAATTCGACGCCAGTAAATTCTGCTTCTGAAATTCTTAAGCTCGTTGGAAATGCTGAAGTTGTGGCAATTGATGAAGCGCAATTTTTTAGTGCTGATCTTATTAATATTTGTGGGACACTTGCTAATCAAGGCAAAAGAGTAATTGTTGCTGGGCTTGATATGGATTTTGAAGGGGAACCATTTGGTACAATACCTCAACTCTTAGCAATTGCTGAATATATTACTAAAGTTCATGCTATTTGTGTTGATTGTGGGAAGATTGCAAATCATTCTTTTAGGCTAAATAAAAACAAAGAGCTAATTCAATTAGGGGAAAAAGAAGAATACAAGCCCCTTTGTAGAAAATGCTTCACTAATAATATTTAATGAGTTCAGCAAACGAAACTATACTACATGTTGATTTAAAAAAATTAGAAAATAATTTTAACTATCTAAAAGCTAAATTAAATCCTGAAACTAATATTATTGCCGTAGTTAAGGCGTTTGCTTATGGCCATGGGGATATCGAAATATCAAAGAAATTAGAAGCTCTTGGCGTTTATGCTCTATGGGTTAGTGATTTTGAAGAAGGTTTGGTGCTAAGAAAATCTGGCATAAAAACAAAAATCATTGTTGCAAACCCAGGTTTAAAAAGCTATTCAGAAATTATAAAATATAAATTAGATGTTGTTCTCTATAATCAAAAACTACTTGATTTATATTGCTCAAATAAAAAGAGTCTAAATATCCATATTAAGTTTAATACTGGCATGAATCGTTATGGATTTAATGCTGATGAGAGTGAACAGATTATAGCAAAAATAAAAGATGCTTCACATTTGCATTTGTGTTCTATTTGTTCACATTTAGCTACATCTGGGGATAAAACTAAAGCTGATCGCACTCTAAAACAAATTAAAAAGTTCAAATCAATTTCTCAAAAATTTGAAGCTCTTCTTGGCGCAAGAATAGACAAACACTTGTTAAACTCATATGGAGTTTTAAATTTTAGCAAATATCAAATGAATAGTGTCCGTCTAGGTATTGGCTTATATGGATCCGCTAATGATAAAAACCTAAAGCAGATTAGTTCTCTTATAAGTGTTATTGCTCAAGTACGAATTTTAAAACCTGGGGATTCTGTAGGTTATGGCGCCCACTTTATTGCTAATAAAAAAATGGAAATTGGCATAGTGCCTGTTGGATATGCTGACTTACTAAACAGACAAATTAATAATCCCAATAGAACTGTTTTTATTAATAATACTAAATGCGCTATTATTGGAGAAATTAGTATGGATAGTTTTGTCGTTGATATTACGAATATTAACTCTAGTGAAGGGGATTTAGTTGAGATATTTGGTGATCATTTAACTGTTACTGAAATTGCAGAAAAAAGAAATACTATCCCTTATGAAATATACTCAAGAATAAATAGAAGAATTAAAAGAATCTATTCTGACTCGTAGCGGCTATAAATTGTATATAAATAAATATACGCTATTGTTAATGTAAAAATAAACAAATATGAGTCGACTAACATTAGAAATAAAAATGAGACTGGCAGAGAGATTCTATGTATCCCATCGTGTTTTCTTAACAATTCTCTTATTTGATAATAAAAAATCATAAGCAAAAAGAGCAAGCCCAAAATACCGAGCTCAAACCATACATAAAGATATTGATTGTGTGGAGTAGTATGTTTGTTAAAATCATGTCCACTATTAACATTATCTTTAAAAATTGTTCCAAAACTGCCTGTTCCGTGCCCTAAGATAGGTTTTAAGAAGATCCTATTTAAAGACTCCCGAACAAAAACATAACGAATATCCTGAGGGGCCCCGACTCCTCTATCTCCATTGTTTTTAATAATCTTTGAAGCAGTGTCAATACGCCTTTTATAAGTGTTGTCTGATGAATTATATACTAATAGCTGAAAAGAGATTAGTAATAAAAAAATTGCTAAACTTTTTAAAATACTTTTTCTGACATAATAAATAATATAAAATACAATGGTCAAATTAAAAATTACTTGACCGGCTCTGCCCATTTCGGTAAATATACTTATCGCATATCCTATTATGAATAAAATTAGCATATTCCTATATTTTGTGCGACCTTTAATAATTAAATATAATGCTAAAGCAAAAGAAAGAGAAAGTAATACATTATGATAATTATATCTAATAAATGCTGAGTTTGCCCAATGGTTATTAATCACCGAAACATATTCTGACAAAGGACTAATTATATTAATATTTATGGATATAGCAAGTAATGCTGAAATAAAAGTTGTAATTAAAAAAGCTACTGCACTTTTTTTAATTGTGTCTTGATCAATATTAATCGTTGCTAAAACAGGGAACATAAGCAATAATGCTAATCTTTGGAATTGCCAGCTTGCATTTAAATGAGTACTCCCCCACAACATTCCTAATGCATACAAAGTAATTAATGCAAAAATTGCGAGTATCCACTTAGATTCTTTAATGAGTTGCAGCTTAACTTTTAAATTCCCGTCTAAAATCCAGCATAATGAAATCAGACCAATAATCAAATTTGTAACTGCTATTGATGTAGGGATAAACACGCCTAGCGCAATAAATAAATACGCCTGTAATTTATTTATAACCTTATTCATTACCTAAAATACTATTATACATCTTTTTATCTTTCAATATATCTATTGATTTTTTAACTTCTAGATCAAAATTTAACCCCGCCCTAATTCTGCCTTTTTGATAATAGTACCTGCTCATAATTTCTGCTGTTAAAATTTCTTTTATATCATCCTTGCTTTTTTCTAAATCATCATTTTTATTATCTCTCATTTTTAACAACAGAGCATCATATTCTCTAGAAAAAGAAGAGAAATACTTTTCTTCTTTAGCCTCTTTCTTTAAGTTTTCTAATGCTTTTTCCGTTTCAGTTTTATATGTATATTCCTTGTCCGAGAGATAGTTTATAAAGCTTAAAAAATCTGTGTCAGAAAAAATAAAGCTCTCAGGAATTGAATCATTTTCCATATAATAATTAGTGGCATAATCAAAAAATAAGCGCTCTTTTAATAATGATATAATTATCATTCCATATTTTTCAGATTCTACTATAATATCTGGCAAAATCCCCCCTCCATCTTTTACTTGCCTGCCATTTCTTGTTTTAAATGATCCCATTAAAGAATCTACAACTTTTCCAACACTCCCATCTTCATTTCTATTAGAATAATCTAACGCCTGAATACATCTCCCGCTTGGTATATAGTATTTAGCAACTGTCAATTTTAATTGAGAATTATATGAGAGTTTTCTAGTTTGCTGGACTAGGCCCTTACCATAACTCCTTTGCCCAACTATAATCCCTCTATCCAAGTCCTGTATAGATCCAGAAACAATTTCTGAAGCTGAAGCTGAAGATGAATTAATTAAAACTACTAAAGGGAGTGTAAGGTCTAATGGCTTTTTATTTGCAATATATGTTTTATCCCAAGATTTTATTTTTCCTTTTGTACTTACAACTTCTTCTCCTTTCTCTATAAATAAGTTAGTAATGTCAACTGACTCATTCAATAGGCCTCCTGGATTACTTCTTAAATCTAGAATTAATCCTTCTAAATCCTGTTCTTTTTTAAGATTCATAATTGCCTTTTTTAATTCATTTGCACAATTTCTTGTAAAAGATCTCAAGCGTATATATCCAATCCCTTTTTGAAGATATCCTGAGAAAGAAATACTTTCAATAGCAACCTTCTCTCTATTAAAGCTAACCTCAAACGGCTTTTCTATATGAGGGCGTTGAATTAATATCGAAACTAATGTATTTGGCTGGCCTTTCAGCACCTTGCTTACTTCCTCTATTGTTTTCCCTTTAGCGCTCTCTCCGTTAATTTCTAGAATTTTATCGCCGGATATAAGGCCTGCTTTTTGTGCAGGGAAATTCTCATATGGTTCAGAAATAATAACATACTCCCCCCTCTTAGAAATAATAGCTCCTATACCGCCATACTCGCCAGTAGTTTGGAATCTAAAATCCTCAATCTCAGATTCAGGGATATAAGTCGTATAAGGATCTAATGATTTTAACATGCCATCAATACCTGTCTTCATTAGCTCCCCCGCATCAGTTTCATCAACATAAAAGGTGTTAAGCTCTTTATACAGTGTAGTGAAAATATCAAGATTCTTAGAGATTTCAAAATAATTATCGACAAAGCTTATTGAAATAACTGATGTAATAGCCAAACTTAAGGCTACAATTAAACGTTTATTTGTTTTCATATTTTATTTATTTATGGTACTGGATCATAACCATCTCCTCCCCATCGATGGCAACTAAAAACTCTTTTTATTGTTAACCACACTCCTTTCCAAGGGCCATGCTTTTTTATTGCATCAAGACCATATTGAGAACAAGTTGGTATGTATCTGCATCTTGGAGAAAGTAATGGGGAAAATACTCTTTGATACATAATTATTATACTTCGAAAAAAAAACGAACTTATCCCTCTCATAATTGCTTAATTAAACGATTTAAAAGTAGGTTTATTTTTTTTTCTAAAACTTTATAGCTCAATATTTTTTCTTGCTGATAGATTATTGATAAAATTATTTGCTGTTTGTTCTTCATCAATAACGATTCTAAATTTCTTTTTTGAAGGCGATATGACTCTCTTATTCTTCTTTTTAAAATATTTCTACTTGTAGCAAGTTTTATTCTTTTTTTAGAAACAACTATTAAAACCTTTATCAAGCTATTATCTTTATTTTTTTCTAAACCCCAAACAGCTCTTAATGGTGCCTCTGATATAGATTCTCCTGTTTCGAATAACCTATCGATTGCTTTTTCGCTACATAGTTTTTGTTTTTTTGGAAATCTAGCCACTCTTAAAAATATAAAATGAACCTATAAAGGACTATCTTCTCCTCTTGTTTGCCTCCTTTATATACTGATCTAAAGCCATTAACATAGAAGGGCTTTTTTTATTTGGAGCAGAAATATCAACTCTTAATCCATTATCTTCAACCGACTTTATAGTTGTTGGCCCAAACACTGCTATTCTAGTTTCCTCTTGTTTAAAATTAGGAAAATTCTGCAATAAAGACTTGACTCCTGTTGGGCTAAAAAATACGAGAATATCATACTTTACATCTGATAAATCGGATAAATCAGAACAATCAACTTTATACATTTGAGCTTTTGTGTAATCTAAACCACTCTCCTCTAATGATACATTCTTAGCCTTTTTAAGCAAATCGGAACAAGGAAAAATAAACTTAGACTCTTTATGTTTTTGCATAACAGGAATTAAGCTAGCTAGCGTTTGCTCTCCTGTAAAAACTTTCCTCTTGCGATAAGTTATAAAATTTTGTAAATAATGAGCAATTGCCTCTGAAACACAAAAATACTTCATGAAATCTGGAACTTTTAATCGTAACTTTTCCATCATTCCGAAATAATGATCCATTGCATTTTTTGAAGTAAAAATTACTGAATCATGATTTAATATAGAAATTCTCTGCTCTTTAAACTCCATTGCAGTAATTTCTGCTACATGCATAAATGGCCTAAAATGAATTTTCACCTTATGTTTTTTTTCTAATGATGCATAAGGAGATTTGCCTTCAGGTTTAGAAAGTGAAATTAAGATCTTCTTAACCTTCTTCTTTTTTTCAGCCATTTCCATGTTTGGTTTTTTTAATAAATAACCCCTCTTGCTAGTAGCAGAAGGGGGAATATTTCAAGTACGCAAAGATATAAAAAAATATAAAAATTAGATAGCCCAAATGAATTTGTTCCTATTTCCCAAAGCCAAAACAGCTTTAAAATTAAAAGAATTATAAAGAAACTAAATGAAATTATTAGTACTGCAAATGTAATATCAAAAACGAAGAAGTAACTAATTACAGCTAAAGGGAATAATACAAAACCAAGAGTTTTATCAAATATTAAAGAAAAAAATCTAGCTAATTTTGCAAGATCCTGAACTTTAAATAAGGATCCTAAAATCTGTATTAATGCTATCTTAACCAAAAAATATAAAACGACCAAAGAAAATACTAGTACCATTGAAAGCACATCCATTACTGATTGTAGTTTTGCAATTAACAGAGTGAAATTCACACACATTAGCAAGAACGTTATTAAATCTACCCTTTCAGTAAATGCATTCTCTTCTCTTAAATATTGATTAGCATATCTTTGTGCAAATACCCCCATAAAAAACAACTTTGCATGCTTCCAATAGACCCCTTTTATTAACGAAATAAGCAAAAATGATACAACTACTAATATGAAAGATATATCTTGATTATATGGTATTTTGGCTAATGCTATCATTTTTATAATGTTGCAAAGATATATTTTATGATTTCATCTTTTCATTTAAAAAAATTACTTTTGTATAAAAAAATTAATACTACTATGTCACACGATTTATATGAAGCGCCTGATTATTTTCTAATGGATGAGCTGCTAACAGAAGAGCATAAATTAGTTCGAGATGCTGCAAGAGAATGGGTTAAAAAAGAAGTATCTCCAATAATAGAAGATGCTTGCCAAAAAGCAAAGTTCCCAAAACAACTTATAAAAGGATTGGGAGAAATTGGAGCTTTCGGTCCATACATTCCAGTCAAATATGGAGGTCCTGAGCTAGATCAAATCTCTTACGGACTTATAATGCAAGAATTAGAGAGAGGTGATAGTGGAGTTAGATCAACAGCATCTGTTCAATCATCACTTGTAATGTACCCAATTTGGAAATACGGAAGTGAAGAACAAAAAACAAAATTTTTACCAAAACTTGCAAGTGGAGAGTTTATGGGCTGTTTTGGTCTTACAGAACCAGATTATGGATCAAATCCAGGGGGGATGACAACTACTCTAAAAGATATGGGGAATTACTATCTTTTAAATGGTGCTAAGATGTGGATTTCAAATTCGCCATTTGCTGATATTGCTATCGTTTGGGCTAAAGATGAAAATAACAGAATTAAAGGGATTATTGTAGAAAGAGAAATGGATGGCTTTTCAACTCCTGAAACTCATAACAAATGGAGCTTAAGAGCCTCAGCAACTGGCGAATTAGTGTTTGACAATGTCAAAATCCCTAAAGAGAATATTCTTCCAAATAAAGATGGTCTAGGAGCCCCGCTAGGATGCTTAGATTCTGCTAGATATGGAATTGCCTGGGGGACTATAGGCACTGCAATGGATTGTTACGATACTGCTTTAAGATATGCCAAAGAAAGAATCCAGTTTGGGAAGCCAATTGCCTCTTTCCAATTGCAACAAAAAAAATTAGCCGAAATGATTACAGAAATCACAAAAGCACAATTTTTAACTTGGAGATTAGGCGTTCTCAGAAATGAAGGGAGAGCAACCTCCGCACAAATCTCTATGTGCAAGCGTAATAATGTAGATATGGCTCTAAATATTGCACGCGAAGCAAGACAAGTTTTAGGAGCAATGGGTATTACCGGAGAATATTCTATTATGAGACATATGATGAATTTAGAATCTGTAATTACTTATGAGGGGACTCATGACATTCACTTACTTATTACTGGATTTGATATAACTGGGGAAAGTGCTTTTAAATAGAGCAAGGCCTTATTTTAGAATAGTTGCAATGCTAGAAGGGGTATCATATGTAATGCTTATTTTTATTGCTGTCCCTTTAAAATATTTTAGCGGAGATTCCCAATATGTAGAGCTATTAGGAATGCCCCACGGCCTCCTTTTTATCGCTTATTTATTATTGGCATACCTATTAAAAGATAGCGAAAATTGGAGTCTTAAAGATTTAAGCATTATAATAATAGCTTCTATTATACCATTTGGAACTTTTTATATAGATTGGAAATACCTGAGACACTAACCTAATAATTTTGCAGCTTCTAATAATTCTTTATACCAGCTCTCACCATATTTTCGTATAAGAGAGTCTTTTAAAAAAACATAGAGCGGGATTTTCAGCTTGCTGCCACATTCACAAGCAGGCTGGCAAATTTTTATTTCTTGATAGTTGACTGCATCAAAATCACGATATTCTTTTATCCTAATCGGGAACAAATGACAAGAGATTGGTTTTCTAAAATTTATGTCCCCACGCATATATGCTTTTTCAATTGCACATTTTGAGATTCCATTTTCATAAATAACAAATGCACACTGACGGTTATTTACAAGAGGGGTAGTTAAATCCCCTTCTAAATCATAAACAGCAACTCCTTGCTTTTCAATTTCTAAAATCCCCTGTTCGATCATATAAGGCTTTATCTTCTGATAAATAATCTTTATTTTTTTTTCTTCTTGAGTAGTCAGCGGAGCCCCTGAATCTCCTTCAACACAACAAGCTCCTTTACAAGCATTTAGATCGCACACAAAATATTTTTCAAAGATATCTAATGAGATTATTTTATCTTGTACTTGAATCATTTCGCAAAAATACGCTTTTGATAGCAGAATTTATATTTTTGTAGCATGACTAATTATGAAGACCTCTTTAAAAAAATAGTATCGCATGCTAAAGAGTATGGATATATTTTTCAATCATCTGAAATTTATGATGGTTTAGCAGCTACTTATGACTATGGCCCAAATGGAGTAGAATTAAAAAATAACATTAAGTCCTATTGGTGGAAATCAATGGTAAATCTACACGAGAATATTATCGGATTAGACTCGTCTATTTTTATGCATCCTAATACATGGAAAGCTTCTGGTCATATAGATGCTTTTAATGACCCTTTAGTTGACAATAAAGATTCAAAAAAAAGATACCGTGCCGATATATTAATTGAAGACCATATTACAAAGATTCAAGAAAAAATTGAGAAGGATTGTGTAAAAGCCAAAAAGCGTTTTGGAGATGCCTTTAACAAACATGAGTTTTCTTCTACAAATAAGAGAGTGCTAGATAGAAAAAAGAAAATTAATGCCATAAATAAAAAAATGAGTGCCGCTCTTACTAAAGGGAGGTTAAATGATATTAAATCCTTAATTGAGGAATTAGATATAAAATGCCCTATTTCTGGAACAAATAACTGGACAGATGTTCGTCAGTTCAATCTAATGTTTAAAACACAAATAGGCGCTAATACAGATTCCTCTTCAGATTTATATCTAAGACCAGAAACTGCTCAAGGAATCTTTCTAAATTTTCTAAATGTCCAAAAAACTGCTCGCATGAAAGTTCCTTTTGGAATAGCACAAATTGGGAAAGCCTTTCGTAACGAAATTGTTGCTCGTCAATTTATTTTTAGAATGAGAGAATTTGAACAAATGGAAATGCAATTTTTTGTTCGTCCTGGAGAAGAATTGAAATGGTACAAGCATTGGAAAGAATTGCGTATGAAATGGCATAATTCACTTGATATGGGTAAAGATAATTATCGTTTCCATGAACATGAAACTTTAGCCCACTATGCAAATGCTGCGGCAGATATTCAGTTTAAATTCCCATTTGGATTCAAAGAATTAGAAGGAATACACTCACGTACAGATTTTGATTTAAATGCACATCAAGATCACTCTGGCAAAAAAATAACATATTTTGACCCAGAAATTAATAAAAGTTATACCCCTTATGTGATAGAGACTTCTATCGGACTAGATAGAATGTTTCTTGCAATTTTAAGTCACTCTTTGCGTGAAGAGAGGTTGGAAAATGGAGAAACTAGAGTAGTGCTTAAAATCCCTCCATTTATTGCTCCATTAAAAGCTGCTATTTTGCCGCTTACTAAAAAAGATAGAATGCCAATCAAAGCAAGAGAAATAATGAAATCCCTTCAGATAGACTTTAATTGTCAATATGAAGAAAAAGATTCTATTGGCAAAAGATACAGAAGACAAGATGCAATTGGAACGCCATTCTGCATTACAATTGATCATCAAACATTAGAAGATAATACGGTAACTTTAAGAGATAGGGATACTATGAAGCAAGAAAGAGTTGAAGCGAATAAGCTACATTCAATTATTGCAGAAAAGGTAAATCTTGCTAAATATTTAACTTAGTTCTCTCCCTCAATAACAACTGAAATTTTATCAAAAGTTGCATCAATTGGGGGCTGCATCTTTTCTACTTCTACTCTTACTTTCTGGACTTTACATAAAGGCAAAATTGCATCTACAATTCTTTTTGCCGGAACTTCAATCATATCTGCTCTAATAGCCATTTGCTCTTTTACAATTGTTATTATTCTCACATAATCAATCGTATGTTTCAAATTATCTTTTTTTTCAACTTCAGATGTGTCAGCTGTTACCCAAACATTTATAATAAAGTGCCCTCCTAATTTTGCTTCTTCTGGCAAATGTCCGTGATAACCAAAAACCCTAATGCCTTCTACGGTAATCAATCCCATTAGTTGAATTTTTCTAAAATAATTCTTATTCTTCTTATCGTTTCTTCTTTCCCTAATAAGGCTGCAATATCAAATAATGAAGGCCCCATTGCAATACCTGTCAAAGAAATCCTAAATACAGGAAGCAGCTTCCCTATTGCTAATTTGTTTTCTTCTAAATATATTTTAAATTCCTTTTCAATACTATCTGCTGTAAAATTAGAAACCATCTGTAACCTATTCTTTAATCCGAGCATGTGATTTGACGTGTTTTCTTCCCATTTCTTTCTAATTATTTTCTTATCATAAGTAATTGGTGCTGAAAAGTAATACTTCCCTTCTTTCCACATGTCTTTTATAAATGTTGCTCTTTCTTTTAATTGTTCACAAACAGCTTCTACAAAATTATCTTCTGCATTAACTCCATTTTCTTTAAGAATAACTTGTAACTCTTTAGCTAAATCTTCTTTTGATTTAGCTCTCAAATACTGCTGATTAAACCATTTAGTTTTGTCAAAATCAAACTTTGCTCCTGATTTAGCTACTCTTTCCAAAGAAAAATTCTCTATTAATTCTTGGATAGAAAAAAGTTCTTTCGTTGTGCCTGGATTCCAGCCTAAAAAAGATAGCATATTAATAAAGGCTTCAGGTATATATCCGCTTTCTCTATATCCTGAACTAATCTCTTTTGTTTCTGGATTAATCCACTGTGTTGGAAAAACAGGAAAACCAAGTCTATCTCCATCTCTTTTACTTAATTTTCCATTCCCTTCAGGCTTTAAAATTAATGGAAGATGAGCAAATTCAGGCATTTTATCTTCCCATCCTAAATATCTATATAGCAAAACATGTAATGGAGCAGATGGCAACCACTCTTCACCTCTAATAACATGAGAGATTTTCATTAAATAATCATCTACTACATTTGCTAAATGATAAGTCGGCATTCCATCAGATTTGAAAATAACTTTGTCATCCAAATTATTAGTATTCACAACTACCCATCCTCTAATAATATCATTTAGCTTTATCTCTTCATTCCTTGGCATTTTAATCCGAATAACATAAGGGTCTTTTGCCTGAATTCTTTTATTTACTTCGTCTTCCGAAAGAGATAAAGAGTTTTGCATTGTAGTACGAGTAATCGCATTGTATTGTGGCGAAGGGACTCCTGCTAATTTCATTCTTTCTCTCATCTTCGAAAGATCTTCTTGTGTGTCAAAAGCATAATACGCCAGCCCGTCTTTAACTAATTGCTCTGCATAAGGGTGATATATCTCCTTCCTTTCTGACTGCTTATAAGGCCCAAAATCTCCTCCAGAAACTATTGATTCATCCAATTCAATACCACACCATTTAAGAGCCTCTAACAAATATTCTTCTGCCCCCTCTACATATCTAGATTGATCTGTGTCTTCAATACGTAAGATCATTTTCCCCCCTTTATTTCTTGCAAAAAGATAATTATATAGTGCTGTTCGAACACCCCCAATATGTAATGGCCCTGTAGGGCTTGGCGCAAATCTTACTCTTACTTCCGACATCTTTATTTAACTTTTGGGCGACTAAGATACGACGCTTTATCTAATAAGTCTATTCTGAAGCTTATTAAAATTGTATTTTTGTATTCATGAATAATAATCTCCTATTTAAAAAACTGAATGGGTTCATCAAAAAATATTACCAAAATGAACTAATTAAAGGAGGGATTTATACTATCTCTCTTCTAGTAATCTTGTTTTTACTATTTACTGTAATTGAATACTTCTTCTCATTTGGAGTTAAAGGGCGTTCTTTTTTATTCTTTTCGTATATATCACTTAGTCTTATAATTCTCACAAAACTGATCGTAATGCCTGTGCTACACTTATTTAAGATAGGCAAGACTCTTAGCTATAAAGCTGCTGCAAGAATTATTGGGAAACACTTCAGCGAAATTGATGATAAATTACTTAATTTATTAGAGCTTTCTGAAATTTCGAATACCCATGGTGAATTAATCATTGCAAGTATAAATCAAAAAACAAAAAAACTTTCCGTGATTTCATTTAAAAATGCTATAAATTTTTCCATAAATAAAAAGTATCTCAAATGGGTATTAGCACCAAT
>MDSW01026099.1_pt1 | contig 15470 bp, 11 predicted proteins | sample 811171 | NCBI WGS metagenome assembly MDSW01 (sample SAMN05326641, study PRJNA326480) | marine metagenome | isolation source: seawater | place: Atlantic Ocean: North West | collected 2012 | reverse complement strand
TGTTTTTTCTTTTTTTAATAAAATCTTCAGTTGAAATATTATCTTTTTTAAATTCATTTTTTTTAGAAAATATACAATTATCAACAACAAGATAATCTATATCCATTTTTTTAAATGACTCTATTGCATCCTCTATCGTATTTACTATCGCCTCACCTCCAATATTAAAACTGGTATTAATTAGAATTGGTATTTTTGAAATAGAATTATATTCCTCTAAAATAGAATAAAGAAATTTATTATCACTCGTTACAGCCTGAACTCTTGCTGTCCCATCTTCATGGACTACACTAGGTATTAAATAAGATTTATCTTTTTTTGCTTCACAAATAAATAACATAAAATTACTCTCATTTTTTATATTAAAATAATCTTTTACATAACTAGCTAAACATATTGGTGCAAAAGGTCTAAAAGGTTCTCTAAGTTTAATTTTTTTATTTAAAATTTCTCTCATATCTTGGTTTTGTGAATTTGCTAAAATTGACCTTGCTCCTAAAGACCTAGGTCCAAATTCTGATCCACTTTTAAAAATAGCAACCACCTTATTTTCATAAAGTTTATTGGCTATAAATTTTTCTACTTTTGCGTCTTTTTTATAATCAAGGTTTTTAAGAGTGTGGGAACTATTGTTTAAAAAATTATCCAAATTATTTTTTTTACCATAAAAACAAATCTTAATTTTTTTGTTATTAAAATCAATTTTTTTATCCTGACTTAACAAATATAATGCTGATCCTACTGAAGTTCCATCATCCCCAGCAGCAGGGAATACGAATGCATCATTAAAATATTTTTGGTTTAAAATTTTATTATTCATCAAACCATTTAAACCGACTCCTCCAGATATGCATATATTATCAATTTTTGTTTTATTATAAGCCCACTCAGATAATTCAACACCAACATTTTCTGTAATTGATTGAATAGATTTTGCAAAATCAAAATGTTCTTGGTTAAATTCTTTTGAATTATTTTGTGGAAGGATATTGCAAAATTCTTTTTTATAGAAAAAATTTTTGTGAGCTGTATTTTCTATATTTTTAAAACCCACATACTTTGTCTCTAGAATTTCTAATTGTCCAAAGTTATTAATTTTAAAAGAGGGTTTTAAATACTTTTCATATTTATTTTTACCATATGCCGACATTCCCATCACTTTATACTCATCACCCAACTTGTAACCTAAATGTGCAGTGCTAGTCAGATAAAAAATTCCAATACTATTCGGCCATGAAGTTTTTGACAAAAGCTCAAGTTTTCTATCGTCTCCTCTAAAAATAGTTATTGTATCTTGTTCACCTTGACCATCAATTACTAAAATATTTGACTTGTTAAAACCAGAGGTAAAAAAAGTACTTGCAGCATGTGATAAATGATGACTTACCTGAATAAGGGGTATTGTTCCTAAAAATTTCTGTATTATTTCGTAAATATTTTTATGTTTTACAGCCCAGTTGAAATACCAAGTATTTAATTTTTTTAAATTTTCTATTTGATTGCTCGATAAATCTTTAAATTTATTGTTAAAAAAATTATCTAACTTATAATTTTTATTTAAATATAGTGCATAATAACCATATTTTATTGCTTCAATTTTTAAAAAATTAAAATATTGATTTGATAAATCCTCATTAGATATAATTTTTTTTATTTGAGAGAAAAAAAAATCACCCATAAATAAATTAAAATCACATGAAATTGATGCTTTAATAATTTTATGATTAAATTTTTCAGCAATCTTAATACATTCAAATATGGTAAATAATGGGATAGTATCGTCATATTTAATATTTGAGTATCTTTCTTGCGCAGAAGCAAAAATTACATTACCAGTTTTAATCTCAAGCAAACAAGCTGAAGTATCATGTCCAAATGAACTTATTCCTAATATACAATCACTCATATAGTTTGTTCTTAAACTTTAATAAATTATAGTAAATGTTACGGGGAAATTTTAAACTTTTACCTCCATAAACATTTTCAAAATCATACTTATCAGCTTTCTTATTTGGTTCCACAGCTTTAGGGTAAATTATTTTATTTAAATTCAATTTTCCCACTTTTGGAAGATACTCTTTAGTGAAATTTTTAGTATTTGTTGCGTTAGATGAGAAACCTATATTTTTAATTAAATTATTTTTTGGTACTATTGTTAATCTATTGTAATACCAATTACATAATTGATTTGAATATGCCCATGAATTAATTTCGTTTTTATAAACTTTATCAAAAATTTCAGTCCAAAATTTTCTTTCTTTTTTATTATCAAAGTAATTTTTCCAATTACTTGAGTTTTTAAATCTCTTCCAAAATTTAATTTTTAAGTCATAGGTTTTCCAAACTCTTCTCCACGTAGCCCATCCCCATATGCTACTAAATTTAGAATAATAAAACGTTTCTTTAATCTTTTCTTTTTGAAAATTATTACCTGTTATTCCTGCAATTTTTTTATTATTCTTAAATTTATCTAAAAAAAATTCACAAAATAAAAAGAAACTCTGATTAGGAATGCAATCATCTTCCAGAATAATTGCTCTGTCATAAAAACTAAAGACCAAATTTAACCCTGAGGTCACTCTTTTTTTTAAACCTATATTTTGCGTCGAACGAATATATTTTTTTTTACATTTCCATTTAATATTTTTTACAATTTTTTGAACATCATCACACTTTTTTTTATCTTCTTTATTATTTTTTGGGCCATCAGAAATGATAATAATATTTTTTGGTTTGAGTTTAGCTAACCTATTTAAAAGAATTTTTGTTTCTTTTTTTCTATTATAAACAAATATTACAACTGGAGTTGTCATCTTCATTAAACACTTTATTTTAGAGTATGAATAAAAAATCTAATTTAAACTTCTCACATAAATATACTATTTTTATTTCTATTCAAATAATGAATAGTTAAAGCAAAATAATAATTATTGTTTTTTTTGTTATATTTTGTATTGATTAATTAAATTTACGCTCAATAAATTATAAATAATTAATAATATAAAATAAAATTTTTTAATTTGATTAATAAAATAATTTTTAAACTTGTTTTTGGAAAATTTCCCTTAATTGGACACTTCTTAAGATATTATGGAATTATTAAATTTAATTACAATTCTTCGAACAATCTTAATTTCAGGACTGTTAAAGCAAATAGATATATAGAAAAATTATTTAAATCTTCCAAGAGAATTTTGGAATATGGATCAGGAAATTCTACTTTATATGCAAATAAAATAAATAAAATAATTTTTTCTGTAGAAAGTGACAAGGGATTTTATGAATATCTTAAAAATAAAGTTATAAAAAAAAATTATTTTTTTGTTGATTTTGGATTAGTATATTTTTACTCAGTACCATTTTTTGAAAAACTTAGAAAAAGAAATCTGAGAAAAAAATCAAAAGAATATAGTAAAAAAATATTGACATATTTAGAAAAAAATAAGTCTTTTCCAGATTTAATTTTAATTGACGGCAGGTATAGAGTTCTTTGTGCTTTACAGATTTATAAATTTATAAAAAAAAATAAATTATTTAAAACAAAAATAATTTTTGATGATTACAGAAATAGAAAACAATACCATATTGTAAACAAATTTTTCAAAGTTAAAATTTATGAAGATATGGCTTTATTAAAATTTAAAAAAACTTCAACTAACATTGATAGTTTAATCGCAAAAAATCTATCTATATCTGGTTAAGTGATAAACTTAAGATAATTTTTACTTTAATTGATTGATTTTTAAGTTTTTTACCTCAAAGATTTTATTACAATTTTCTAGTGTACTTAATTTATGACTTATCATAATTATTGTTTTTTTCTGTTTAAAGTTCACTATATCTCTCAAAAATGATTTTTCGGTAGTTTGATCTAGAGAATTGGTTGACTCATCAAATATCAATATTTCTGCATCTCTATATATTGATCTTGCAATTCCTATTCTTTGTCTTTGCCCTCCAGACAATCTTTGGCCTTGTTCTCCTATAATTGTGTTTATTCCGTCAGGTAGTGAGTTTACAAACTTCTCTAGTTGTGCTTGTTTGATAGAATCTGAAAGTTTTAATTGATCTCTCTTTTTTTTATCTTGATAAAAATATATATTATCTGCTAAACTTTCATCATTCAAGAAAACCGTCTGAGGAACATAACCAATTAAATTGTTCCAACCTTTTTTATTATTTTTTATATTTATATTATCTACTAACACATCACCTTTAGAGGCATCCAAAAGCCCTAAAATTATGTCTATCAATGTAGACTTACCTGAGCCGGTTTCTCCGATTATCCCAACCATATCACCTTTTTTAATTTTCATATTTGCATTATCAAAAACTTTTATAACCCTGTTTTCGTCATTATAACTAAAATCTATATTTTTAATTTCAATTAAATCTTTAAAATAAAAGTTCTCTTGATTGATTATACTTGGGTTTATTTTTATATTTTTAGAATAATTAACAATTTCATTAAATAATATTTTTAGTGAAGGCTTGTAAAATGTAAGATTCATAAATGAAATAATTATTTTATTAGCTGATGGTAATAACCTGATAAATGCTGCTAAAATAATTGTAAAATAAGATATTATTTCAACAAAAGGATATTCTAATTTAACAAAAGTTACTAATAATAGAATTAAAGTTACCATTGCCAAAAATTCTAATATTAGTTTGGGTGTTTGATTAAAGCTGCTAACTAAAAAATTTACTTTTTTCATATTTTGACTATTCGCGTAATAAATATCTGTCACCTCATTTTCTTTATTTGCAACTTTAATTTCTTTAATTCCACCTAATCCTTGCATCATATATTTGATATCAAGGAATGAATAAACTTGTCTTTTTTTTCCTAATTCTGAGATATAATTTCTTATTAACAAAAATAAAGATGCTCCAATTATTGCAATAATAAAAATTACCGCAAGAGCTATACTTGGTTGTATGTAAATTACCAAAAAAATTAAACCAACTACCAAAATAATCTCCAAAATTAAACTTGTTATAGCACCCATAAAGCCAACTGTTACATTATGGGTATCTGCTACTAAATTTCTTATAAATTCAGCACTATTATTTTTAGTATGAAATAACAAATCTCTTTGCATATAATTAGAAAAAAGTTTGTTCAAAAGAATTGTAAAAAAAGTAAATACAAAATTATTCTGATAATAAATTATAAAAATAAGTAATGAAATTTTAATAAAAATTATTAAAAAAAATAATATAAGCAAATTTTCAATTGTAAGTAATTCTATATTTATATTTAAATTAAGTTTATCTGAAAAGTTTTTGATTAAATCTTCTTGGCCTGTTAAAGAGCTCATTATCGGTATAAACATTGAAATACCAATCATTTCAAAAATAGTGCCAATTAATGAAAAAATTATAAGTATTACAAATCTAGGTTTTAATTTTGATGGCAACAACTGCCAAATTTTTTTTAAATTTTCCATTTCGAGGGTTGTATTACTTTAATATTAACTTGTGAGAAGTTTTTTCTTAAATCTAACGACTCCTTTGATGTCAAAGGTTTTAAATTAAATAAATAAAACAATTTTGTCAGCTGTTTAAATGAATTTACTCCGATAATTATTTTATCTATTTTTTTTAGGGAGTTAACATATGCTATACATAAATCCATCAAACTTAGTCTATTATATCTTCTAATTAGAAGTTCCATTTTATTTAACAAGTTTTTTTTAAAAGTTTTAATATTTTTAGGCCATTTTGTAATTTTTGATGTCAATATACCCTGTAAAAAAATACTTCTAACTACAATTCTAATATTTTTTCTTTTGATTTTATCTAAATCACAAAACCATCTGTTATCTAATATATTAAATGGTAATTGAATAGTTTCTATTTTTTTATAATTTTTAAAAAAAAATTTATAATCCTTATAATCATCAAAAGAAATGCCTCTGTTTAGAAAAAATTTTTCATTATGGTAGAAATTTAAGTTTTTCATTAAAATATTAAATTTTTCATTGTTCTGAGAAATATTATGGAGATAGTAAGTATTGATATCCCCTTTTAGATACTTGTATGAATTTTTAATTTTATGTTTAAAAGAATTAGTGATCATTTTTGAACTTAAATTTTTTAAATCTAAATAAATTTTTGTATCAATCTTTCTCTTATTACTCACTTTCAAAAATTTACCAATAATTTTTTCAGACTCACCATAGCTGCTTGCTGTATCAAAATTATTTATTCCAATCTTGTCGCAAAATAGCATGATTTTTTTTGCTTCATCTCTTGACATTTTTTTTGAATTAGTAATTCCATATTTAAATCCTAGTTGAGCACATCCTAAAATTAATTTTTTACCTAACTCAAGTTTAAAATTATTTTTTTTGAGGTTGTTATTGTAAAGATTTTTACAAAGTTTTTTCCAACTAATCTTAATTGGATTATTAACATTTTTAAATGCTTTTGCTACTTGCAAATAATCATCAACTGTATCAATGGTGCATCTCAAATTTCCCATATTTATTTTTGAAAGATAATTATATTGTTTTCCTTTTTTAAAATTCCAAGTTACATGCTCAATACTATTACTATCTTTATTTTTTATATTTCTTAAATAACCTAATTTAAAAGCTTCCACAGATAGGCCATAAGGAACCTTAGAGATCTTATTGTTTATGAAAATATATTTAGTTTTGTCATCAATTTCTGACAAAACACTTTCAACAAGTCTGTTATCTGGGAAGCAATTGTCTGCCGTCAATCTAACGATTATATCTTCATCTGAATAATTTTTAGAACATTCTAAAAACCTTTTTCTTACATTATTTGAAGATCCTCTAAAAAAGTTAATTTTATTTTTTTTTAAAATTTTACACAGATCATCATCTGACTCTCTAGTGGTTGTTGCAACAATAGTTTTATACTTTTTTGACTTAACTCTTTTTGCAACTAAAACAACTAAAGGAATTTTATTTATTGGAAACAAACTTTTATTTGGAAGTCTTTTTGATTCCATTCTAGATTGAATTATTAATAAAGTTTTCATTAATTTTGTTATAAAATTTATAAAAAAAATTTCTAATTAATTCATTATTAAGTATTTTTTTTTATAGTATCATTTATCACTCTTATAATTTTATTCTGAATTATATTAGATAAACCAAAATACATTGGTAAACTTAAACCTTCTTTATAATATTTCTCAGAAGCTAAAAAATTTTTTTTATTAAATTTGAATTGTTTATAAAAAGGATGTCTGTAAATTGGTATGTAATGAAAACTTGTAATTATTTTATTTTTTTTTAGGTTTTCATAAATTAATTTTCTGAGATTAGGTTTGGTTCTTATAATAAATAAATGATAAGACGAGAGTGATTTTAAGTTAATTTGCTGGCATTTTATGTATTGGTTATTTAAATTTTTTAAATAATATTTTGCAATATTATTTCTTCTTAAAATAAATTTATTTAGTTTATTTAACTGTGAGTTACCTAAAGCAGCTTCAATATCGTTCAATCGGTAATTAAATCCAAGATTTTTTTGCTCATAATACCAATCATATCCACTTTTTTTACTAAAATTTTTTCTAATTATTCCATGATTTCTTAGTGAACTAAATTTACGAGCTAAATTTTTATCATTTGTTAACATTGCACCACCCTCTCCGGAGGTTATGATTTTTACTGGATGAAAACTAAATACACATGCATCTGAATATTTACATGAACCTATCAGAAATTTATTATAAATTGCTCCTATAGCATGAGATGCATCCTCAATAATTTTAAATTTATATACTTTTGATAATCTTTTTAAACTTTTCATATCACATGGATTTCCACCTAAATGAACTGGAATAATTATTTTTGGAAGTTTGTTATTTTTTTTTGCAATAATTAATTTTTCTTCTAATTTATCTATGGAGATATTTAAAGTTTCATCGTCTATATCGATTAAATCAATTTTTGCTCCACAATAAATACCGCAATTTGCACTTGCAACAAAAGTAATGCTTGAAGTCCAAAGATAATCTTTTTTAGATAAGCCCATTGCCAAACAACACAAATGCAGAGCAGATGTTGCGCTGTTAACTGTCAGAGCATATTTAGAATTAAGTTTTTTTTTTAATTTGTTTTCAAATTTAGGTATTTCAGGTCCAGTTGTTAAAAATTGCGAATTTAAAACTGTATTTACTTTAGCAATATCCTTTTTAAATATTTTTGGTCTGGCATATGGTATCATCTCTTTTTACTTAATTCACTTTTGATAATTTTTCTTAGCTGTGTAATGTTATAAAATCCTGTCTCATTGCTGTTGTAGCTAAAATTTCTATTTAATTTTTTATATTTTTTTAAAAATTTATTATTCTCAGGAGATGAGAGAATGTAAAAATTTTTAAATGAATAAATATTAAAAGTTTCACCTTTCGAGATTAACTCCTCGTGGATTTTTTCCCCTGGTCTAATACCAATCTCATATGTTTTTCCATTTTTTGATATTGCTTTGACTAAATCAAGTATTTTATAACTTTTAAGTTTGGGTATAAAAATTTCTCCACCAATTGAAAACTCAAGAGCCTTAATTGCAATTTCAACACTTTCATCGAGAGTAATGCTAAAACGTGTCATTTTATTATCTGTTATAGGATATTTATTATTTTTAACTTTTAAAAACACTGGTATTACAGATCCTCTAGACATCATCACGTTTCCATACCTCAGAATGCTAAAAGTAATTTTTCTACTTCCCTTAATATTGTTTGCAGCAAGGAATAATTTATCCGAGCAAAGTTTTGTAGCCCCATAAAGATTTATAGGTGCAACAGCTTTGTCAGTTGATAGTGCTAAGACTTTTTTTACATTCTTCTCAATTGCAGCTTCAATTATATTTTGAGCACCAATAATGTTTGTTTTTACAAATTCAATTGGATTATATTCAGCTGCAGGAACTTGTTTTAATGCCGCTGCATGAACTATTATATCTACATCCTCAAAAGCTTGTTTAAGTCTATTAATATCTCTTATATCTCCTAGAAAAAATCTTAATTTCCTAATTTCTTTTACAGTAAAGTTTTCTTTCATATTTGACTGTTTAAATTCATCTCGACTAAAAATAATGATTTTTTTTATTGAGGAAAATTTATTTAAAACTTTTCTTACAAATTTTTGTCCAAAACTTCCTGTTGCACCTGTAATTAATATCGTTTTATTATTGAATATTTTTCTCATTTTATTTTGATATATTATAAATTTATTTTTTCATCCTCAAAAATGAAATCCTTTTCGTTAATTATACAATTTCCAATTTCCTCTAAACCAGCATCTTTGTTGTTTTTAAAATAGCTTATCATATCTTTTTTTATGTGAATATTGGGCCACTTATGTGGCTTTTCTTCAATAGAATTTATTTCAATCATTCTTCTAAAGAAAAAGTGGTATGCATATTTTTTGGCTCGAAGTAGTCTTTTTGAGTCTAATTTGTTTTTTATTGGCAAATTTTCCAAAATATAATCGTATTCTTTAAAAGAATTTACATCTATAGCAATTTCTTTATTTCTAATAAAACCTTCTCCACATACAATCACAGGAATATTCATTGCAGACAGTTCTACCCCTAATCTAGATCCATAGATTAAAACTGTGTCACATGATTTCATTAAAGTATATGTGCTAATATTATCTTCAGCTGGTATTAATTTAATATTTTTTGGAATAAATTTATATTTCTTGTTTATTTCATCCATTATCCTTTGTTTAGCAGGCTTTGTAGAATTAACCTCAGCTGGGTGTATCCTGATAACTAATTGTAAATCTTGTTTTTTATAAAAAAAATCAATTGTGTAAAAAAGCCAATTTAAAATGTTATCAAAGAAATTTGATGGAAAATCAATCTGAGCATCCCAAATAACATTAGTAGCTAATCCAATTATGGGTTTGTTTTTATCAATATCATATTTTTTAAAACAATAATTAAGATCAAAACTTGGTTTGTTGTGAAAATAAATCCAATCCTGATTACCATGCAGTCGACTATCCAAATAATTTTTTAATTTTGTTTCTGATTTACTAGAAAACTCTATATTTTCCCAATTTTTATTTTTTTCGTATATTAATGCTCTATGATATGTGTCGTCTTTACAAAAACAAAAAGTTTTTTTTCTTGTACCCAAACAATAATTTACTGTATTTATTTTTTTTTGTTTTGAAACCTCATGAATTATCCCTTGAGGAATATATATGCCATGATTTAAAATTACTGTATCAAATTTTTTTTTCTCAAAAAAATTTTCACAAGATAGCTGAGTTTTAATTGCAGCAATTAAGTATTTTTGTAAAGTTTGATTTGCTTTTTTCTTATTATTCAAGTCTGACCTTGCATAATATCTCAAGGTTCCAGATAAGGCTTGTTCACCAACAGAAATATTATTTAACTTAAGTTTTTTTATATTTTCTAAATTAAATTTTTCTATACCATTTAAAATATCTAAATATTGTGAATTTTTTTTATCGAAATAGTCTGAGAGTTTATTTACTTCAAAATTACCTTCCTCAAGATATCTATTAGACTCATAGTAACAAGATGAGCAAATCTGTTTTGGTCCTTTTTTCAAAAATAAGTTTTCGTCTATATTAAATTCAGTAGCCATAATACAAGCAGGTAGCTCTGAGTCACACAACAAAAATTCAACATTACAATTTTTATATTTTAAATAATTGCCAACTAAGCTTTCAAAAACTAAGTTAGAAAATAATCCCCCTGAAGAGGTTGCAAACAGAATATTTTTAATTGGTTTGTATGGTTTTTCTATTTTAAAATTTTCTATAAGAGATAAGTTTGGTAAATCAGCATGTTTTTTTTTTATCAATTTTTTAAGAATATTTTTTAACATATGCTAAATTTGTAATTTTAATTTTAGTTATAATTCAATCTAAAGTGTAATAATTGTATTATAATATATTTTATAAATGTTAATATTGATTTATATACAATTACATAATAATTAACTATATAATCAGAAAAAAATTATTAAATGATAACGAAAAAATTTAAAACAACTCAAGGATCCCATATTCCCATTGTACCGCCATCATTTAAAAATATAATCTACATATTTACATCACTTAAATGTACAAAATATAAAATATTAAATATTCTGGGACTTCAGGTCATAAGATATTTTTTGGCTAAAATTATTCATAAAATTAACTCAAGTAAATTTCGGGGTGAAAATCTTTATAAACATTATGATAATAACGGCTATCAAGTTATCAATAATGCCTTGCCTGTTGATGATTTGGAGAAACTTAAAACAGAATTTGAGCAAGTTATAAAAGAAAAGTCTATAAATTTATTTTCTAGACAATCTGAAAAAAATGATAGTAACGGAGATCCAGTTCTTCAAAATTCTTCAGTTCAAATGTTTGCATATGAATTTAAGTTTGATGATGAAGAAAAAAATAAATTTCCAGAAATGTATAAGTTGTATCGAAGTAAAATAATCAATGAATCTTTTAGCTTTGCTGAAAAAAAGAAAAACCCAACAATCACAATGAGACTAGAAAGAAACATTCAGAATGACTCTGATGGAAATGAGTTCAATGCTTTGTGGCATATAGATACCTTTCATGACACGCACAAAGGTTTTTTATACTTAACTGAGGTAAAAAAAGAAAATGGCCCATTTACAATATTAGAAGGCTCACATAAAATTTCTCTAAGACATATCTTTATGGAATATATAAATTCAATTAAATTTTCGTTTAATAGAAGTAGTGCTTCTTTTAGATTAGATGACAAAATTGCTAATTTTTCTGAAGATAAAAAAAAAGAAATTATTTGCAAACCAAATACTTTTTTAATAGCAAATACTCACAGTTTTCATAGAAGAGGCAATGCTGAAAAGGGAATGATAAGAGATGCTATTGCGTTTTGGACAAGAGAAAATCCATTTAAAATCAAGCCAAGTTAAATATTAATAGAATAATTTTTTTTGCCATTCTGCATCAATTTCCATATATTTTGAATCTTGCAATATATAACCTATATTATTTCCTAAGTATGTGAATGGAGGTAATCCATTGTTTTTTAAAAAAACTTTTTTTCTAATAATCCAGAATGATCCATTAAAAAAAAATATATTATTAAAAGCATCTTTCTGATTAATCATCTTTTGATTTTTAATTTTTCTTTTAATAATTTTTGTGTCAAAAAAATTTGTAAGCATATTTTTTTTTGATTTATATGCTCTAATTGGATTATACATATTGTATTTTCCAACACTTATTACAGAATCCAAATTTTTGTTATTTTTTAATTTTTTAATTCCTTTATCTAAGTCTGATGTAAATGCTCCAAAACTATTTCCTAAAATTACTACTATAATATCAAAATCAAAATTTTTGTTTAAAGCAATATCAACAACATGCTTTATAGCAAGCCAGTGTGATGCATTATCCCCCCTTAACTTTCTTGGTCTATTTATGTAGTGAAAGCCTTTATCTAATAAAGTTTTTTTTTTTATCTTTAAGTCGGTAGTTATAAAAACATTTGATATTTGCTTTGATTTAAGAGCATAATCAATATTGTGCATATATAAGGGTTTACCCTTTAAGAATAGTAAATTTTTATTTTTTACAGATTTACTATTTTTTCTTACAGTAGATATACAAATTGCGTTATTTTTTTTTACCATACTGACCATCCACCATCTACTGGTAAATTAATTCCAGTAACATAAGAACTGTACTTTGATGACAAAAATAATATAGCAGTGCATAATTCATCTGGACTGCCCACTCTATTTAGAGGAACTTTTTTTTTTAATTTTTTTATAAAATTTGGATATTTTTTTTTTATTTGATTATTTGGAAATGGTCCAGGACTGATGGTATTAACTCTTATGTTGTGTTTAGCTAGATTAACAGCTGCGTATTTTGTTAGCTGTTGCAATCCAGATTTTGCAACTCCATAATAAGGAGGATTATCTAAATTAGTATTTTTATATATATTTGGATCAGGTGAAAAATTGGCGTATATAGATGAAATATTAATTATTGAGGCAAATCCGTTAATTTTTGAAGAATTAATTAGAGATTTCATTGACTCATTAATAATATTCGCTGTGGAAAGAACACTAATTTTAAATGCTTTTTCATAATTTAATTTAGAGTAATTTATAAATTTCCCTGTTCTACCATCGTATGCATTATTTATAATTACACCAAAGTTTTTCTTATCTTTAAAAAAATTCTTTACTTGCTTTTCTTTTGTAATATCAAATATTGCTGGGCAACATTTATAACCTCTATTATTTATTTTTTTCTTAAGCAGAATGATTTTTTTTTTGTTTCTACCATTCAAATAAACATTTGCACCATTCTCAGCTAGACATAGACTTATGCTTTCGCCTAAGTGTCCAGTGCAGCCAGTCACTAATGCATTGATCCCTTTAAGATCAAAATAATTTTTTTTATTTAACATTCAAGATTTAAGTTTTTAAATTATATAAATTATTTTAATAATTCAATAAATTAAATTTAAACTTATATTTAGTTTTTAATATCTGTAATCCTAAGTGGTTGTCCAGCTGGTATGTATTTTTTTGATTTTTTTCCAATAACAAATTCATATTTATCTGGGGAAAGACCATTTGAGGGTCTTATTCTTTTAATATTTTTCCTAGAAAACTTTTCATTTTTATTTATCTCCTTAATTGTATAAATAGACCTTCGATATATTTTATTTTTTTTTTCAGAATTTTTTCTATGAAAAAAATTCGCTCCTAAAGCAGTATAAGTAGTATCTATTGAATTTTTGAACTCTTTAATTTTTTTCCCTTTTAATGAAAAATTAATATCTAATCCTACCTTTTGGTTTTCTAATGCAATGTGTTTTTCAATTATTTTTGCACCTAATGATACAGCAATTTTTGCAACATCATCGTTTAATGAATGATCAGACAAACCAATTGTACAACTTTTAAATTTTTCTTTAAGAACTTTAATATTATTTAAATTAAAATCAGAAAGTTTAGCTGGATAACTGCTCACACAATACAATAATGCAATTTCATTTGCACCATTATTTCTTGCAATATTTACAGTTTTTTCTATCTCTTTAATATCTGATAGCCCTGTAGAGATTATAATTGGTTTTTTTGTTTTAGAAATTTTTTTTATTAAAGGAATATCTGTCATCTCGAAAGATGCAACTTTATACATAGGGCAATTAATTTTTTCTAAAAGATCTACGCATTCTTCATCAAAAGGAGAGCTAAAACAGTTAATACCAATTTTTCTTGAATACAAAAAAAGCTCTTTTTGCCAACTGAGAGGTGTGCAAGCCTTAGAATAAAGATCCCACAACGTATAACCTTTCCAAATTCCTTTTTTAATCAAGAACTCTTTTCTCTTTGAATTTATCGTCATATTTTTAGCTTCATAAGTTTGTAATTTAACAAAATCTGCATTATTAATTTTAGCAGTTTTAATTAATTTTTTTGCTTGAACAATTGAACCATTATGATTTGCAGAAATTTCTGCAATAAATATTGGCTTTTTTATTTTTGAAAATTTAAATTTATTCATAATTTTTAATAATCCTAAATTTACTTATTGATTGCATACAATCTATGTTTTTTTTCTTCTATAAATTTATCCAGATTTACGTCTATGTCTTGTTTTTTATTCTGCGAATACTCATTAATCCAAGAGTCAAATATATCTGTTTGACTATACCTAATTCCAAGAGAGTTCAAAATTTCTAGATGATTATCAAAGAAATAATAATCTCTTAAATAATTTAAATAATAATATTCAAATATTTTGTGTTTATGTTCTTTAGAATTAATTTTCAATTTTTCTATATCATCAATTAATTTTTCATATTCATTGATATTTTTTGCATGAAAATTAAAATTATAAGCAGAGTGTGGGTTGTTTATACTGGCATTTATAACTGGAATATCGAACAAAGGAAATTCATGACCAACTGATCCATAAACTGTGAGAACTGAAAAAATTTTATCCATTAAATCTAAATTAGAAATGTTATTAGGTATCAACATAAAGTTCTCAAATTTATTTTCAAAAAACTTCAAAAAATTATAATTATTTTCATATTGAGATGGATGGGGTTTCAAAAGCCATTTGAATGTACTTTTTTCTGATTTTTTTCCCAAAAACATAAGCCACTCGTAATAATCAGGAAAAATTGACTCTCCATAGGCATGAACGGCATCGGTAAAACAATGGGTTGCTATTAAAATATTTTTTTTATTTTGAAGATTTTTTATATTATTTGGTATTTCATTTTTTTTTCCAAACTTATTGATCATTATATCAAAAGTTAGATTGCCCTCAAATTTATTTGTTATATTTTTTTCTGCCTCCTCTATACCTTTGATTTTTATCTCATCTTTTAAATTTTCAAAAATTTTTGGGAATTCCTCATAAGCCGTTTTTTTTCTAATTTTATTTTTACTGAAACAATATATTCTG
>MDSW01222905.1_pt1 | contig 15473 bp, 17 predicted proteins | sample 811171 | NCBI WGS metagenome assembly MDSW01 (sample SAMN05326641, study PRJNA326480) | marine metagenome | isolation source: seawater | place: Atlantic Ocean: North West | collected 2012 | reverse complement strand
TTTTGAATAAAGTGAAGTAATCTGCGCCGAAGTTTTCCGTTGCCCAAATTCACTTCCAAAATCTATTAAAAGTTGGTAGGAAGGGTTTCGTGCTTCGGGAAAATCATTGGCTTCAATCACGGTTCCTACCCGCATCTCAACCTTTTCAAAATCGGCCCAGGATAAATTATTCGTCATGGTGAATCGAGAGTTTTTTAATCATCTCGGGAGAAATCTCGCCTTGGTCGGCACCATACACATCAACCAGTAATCCCTTTCTGCCATCGTTCGTTTCTATTAAGTAAAGGATGGTGTTGTCGCCTGGATTGGTCATTCCCTCAAAACGGTAGAACTTTACAACGTCCAATTCGCCAGCCTTCCATTTCTTTTTAAGGTTTTTGGATTCTATGCCCTCGCCCACAAGGTTAAAGTCTTCTGTATAGCCGTGTTTTTGCAAATCTGCGATTGCCACGGAGAGCGATGAATATGAGTTTTTCATAATTTTTGGTTTAGATTTTAAAGTTAAAGGAGATAATTTGCAACTGCAAAGTTTTATAGTTTCTTTAGGAAAATCAGTATGCAGTAAGTCCGTAGGCTCGCGATTTATCGCGCGCCAATATTATTATTCAAAATAAAAAAACTTTGCGCCTTTGCGCCTTTGCGAGAGAATTCACAAAATCGTAACTTTAAAAATATTTTCACACCACTACAGAAAAGAAAAAATGGCCAGAACAGAATCCAAAATGCTTCCATTGGGAACGCAAGCCCCCGATTTTACATTGATTGACGCAGTAACCAACAATGCCGTTTCCTTAAAGGACGTGCGCGGCGAAAAGGGCACGGTAGTGATGTTTATCTGCAATCACTGCCCGTTTGTGAAACATGTAAATGACGAACTGGTGCGTATTTGCAACGATTATCGGGTAACCGGGTTTGGATTTGTGGGCATAAACAGTAACGATGTTATAAAATATCCGGAAGATTCCCCTGCCGAAATGTGGCGAACTGCGCGCAGGCACAGTTACCCTTTTCCATATTTATATGATGAAACACAAGAGGTAGCGAAAGCCTACGACGCAGCCTGCACACCGGATTTCTATCTTTTTGATGATGAACTGAAACTGGTTTACAGAGGCCAATTGGACAACAGCCGTCCCGGGAACGGTATTCCCGTAAACGGTAGAGACCTCAGGGAAGCGTTGGATAATATCCTAAACAACAATCCGCAGAGGAAGGATCAAAAACCGAGTATTGGGTGTAATATTAAGTGGAAGGAATAAATTCGGGATTCTTTAATTGGGGATTCGGGGTTCGAATTCACAAATCCCGAATCCCGAATCACTACTTCACGTCCATTAATTCCACATCAAAAATTAAGGTCGCACTTGGAGGAATAACCCCGCCAGCTCCGCGCTCGCCATAGGCAAGATGCGAAGGAATTACAAAACGGGCCTTATCGCCCACTTGTAGTAATTGAATGCCTTCATCCCAACCAGAGATTACTTGCCCAACGCCCAGTTGAAAGTCGATTGGTTGTTTTCTTTTGTATGACGAGTCAAACTCAGTTCCATCCGTAAGGGCACCTTTGTAATGTACTGAAACAGTTTTTCCTTTTTCAGCTTTTTTCCCGCTACCTTTTTGAATTATTTTATAAAGAAGACCGCTATCGGTTCTGTCAAAACCTTCTGAAACTTTCTTAAGCTCTGCTTCCTCTTTTGCCTTTTTTGCGGCAATTCGCTGTTCCCTTTCGCCTGTAAATTTTCTGAAAGCTTCCACGGCGTTCCAGTTTTTGGCTTCCTCGCCTACGCGGATTATTTCTACTTTTTGCATCGTATCGCCTTGCGCAATGCTATCCACAACATCCTGCCCTTCCACTACATTTCCAAAAACGGTGTGCTTGTTATCCAACCAAGGCGTTGCAACGTGCGTTATAAAAAACTGACTGCCATTGCTCGCAGGCCCAGCATTTGCCATGGAAAGCACCCCCGGGGTATCGTGGCGAAGGTCTTGGTGAAACTCATCGTCAAAGTTATAGCCTGGTCCACCAGCGCCCGTACCATTGGGATCGCCGCCCTGAATCATAAAATCTGGGATTACACGGTGAAATTTTAACCCATCATAATAGGGTGTTCCCTGTGGTTTTGCTGAATTTTCCAAGTTCCCTTCTGCCAAAGCCACAAAGTTTCCAACCGTTCCCGGGGTTTTGTCGTGGGTTAGTTTTATAAGGATTTCTCCTTTTTCGGTCGTTATTTTTGCGTAGATTCCGTCTTGCATTTTTTCGTTTTTTAAATTGAAATGCAAAGGTACGGAAATACGATTTATGAAATTGGAAATAGGAAGTTGGAAGTTTTTGAAAGAGGGATTAGGTATGAGGGATTTGGGATTTGAGAAGTATATAGAAGGATTTTGGAAAGGGTAAATTTGTATATTTGGGAAATACACCATATAAAAATATTAAAACTTGGGTATAGCCAACTATATTAGCGGTATAAGCCCAATATTGTTAGGGATATAAACAAGTTGCCAGTAATTATGAAGAACATCCTCGCAATAATATTTTCAACAATATTTTTGAGTTCTTACTCTCAAATTGATATTCCTCATACCAAAAGCGGAATTGAATTTGAAAAGCTGCTTGAGAAAAGAGACACGTTGCGAATAATAAAACATATCCGAAAATTTGACTCCGATTTCTCTTCGAATTGGAAATTGAACAAAATAGAAACAAAAGCAGAAATTGACCATTTTAAATTCGGCTATAACATTGAGTGGATTAAGAAAAAATCTGACACAATTATTTATCGAATTTATACTTTCGATATTGATGGGAACTATTATTATGGTTTCGAACAAAGAGAACTGAATGATAAAGTTATAAGTCGTGGCGGAATAGAAATAGAAAACGGGACTTTAAAATACATCAGACAATTTTATCCGGAGAGGAAGAAAAATATTTTATCAGTAGGAGCCTATGAATTTGAGTTATACAAAAAGGGTAAGTTAATATCAATTTACAGAACCCGATATTTAAATCATTTTCATATGCTTACCGAAGAAAAAAACAAAGACGAAGTAGAATTAATTTATGGAATTGATTTCCTAAACGTGAAAGAATAACTACTGGCAACAAAGAACTAAGTTAAAAAACAACTTAAGAAGTATATTAAGACCAAATATTATCCATCTTAAATAATTTCCCCATCCCTGGTCGCTTTTCGCTTTTCGCTTTTCGCTAAAATGTAACAAAACTTTAACCCATTCGTCATACAATTAACAACCATCCAAAAACAATTCCGTGGAAAATATTCTCACAATAAACAACCTCACCAAAAAATTTGGCGCGCTAACTGCCGTGGACAATCTTTCCTTTTCAATTGAAAAAGGCAATGTGTACGGCATCCTCGGCCCAAACGGCAGTGGTAAAAGTACCACGCTGGGCATTGTGCTTAATGTGGTAAACAAAACCGCTGGCGACTTTAAATGGTTTGATGGCAACATCGATACGCACAATGCCTTAAAAAAAGTGGGCGCCATTATTGAACGCCCCAACTTCTACCCGTATATGACCGCTGTGCAAAACCTGCAACTGGTGTGTAAAATAAAGGAAGTCTCGGAAGAAAAGATTTCTGAAAAACTAGAGCTTGTAGGACTTTTGGATAGAAAGGACAGCAAGTTCAGTACTTTTTCCTTAGGGATGAAACAACGTTTGGCAATCGCTTCGGCACTGCTAAACGACCCTGAGATATTAATACTCGATGAGCCAACAAACGGCTTAGACCCGCAGGGAATCCACCAAATTCGGGAAATCATAAAAGTAATTGCTTCACAGGGAACTACCATTTTATTGGCTTCGCATTTATTGGACGAGGTTGAAAAAGTGTGCACACACGTAGTAATTCTTCGGAAAGGCGTAAGTCTCTATTCCGGCAGTGTGGACGGAATGAACGCCAGCCACGGTTTTTTAACAATGCAGAGCAACGATATGGAAAAGTTGCAAAATGCTTTGGAAGGAAACACGGCCTTTGGCACCGTAAAACGCGAGGGCGATTTTATCATCGCTTACCTCAACAATCCCATGGACGCTTCGGAAGTGAACAAACTGCTTTTTGAAAAGGGAATCACCCTTAGCCACCTTGTGAAACGCAAGGAAAGTCTTGAAGAACAATTCCTTGAACTTACCAAACAAAACTAACCGCAATGCTACGATTATTAAATATAGAACTTCAAAAACTGCGCTATAACCGTTCGGCAAAGGTTATTTCCATAATTTATTTTGTGCTAATCACTTTTATCGCCTTAATTGCGTCCATTGAGTTTAACTTTGGTGATTTTCACTTTCGGGTTGCCGATCAGGGAATTTTCAACTTTCCGTATATCTGGCATTTCAATACCTATGTGGCAGCAATTTTGAAATTGTTTTTGGCAATAGTGATTGTTTCCATGATGAGCAATGAATACAGTTATAGAACGTTGAAACAAAACCTTATTGACGGCCTTAGCAAAAAGGAATTTGTACTTTCAAAGTTTTTGACCGTCTTGCTTTTCGCAGTGATATCAACGGTTTTTATTTTTAGTGTCTCGTTGATTTTGGGGGGTTACTTTTCAGATTACAATGAAATAGGCATCATTTTAAGCGATATGGAATACATAGGCGCCTATTTTATAAAATTGGTAGCCTTTTTCTCTTTCTGTCTATTCCTGGGGGTTTTGGTGAAACGTTCCGCCTTCGCGCTTGGCTTTCTGATTGTATGGCAAATTGTAGAATGGTTATCTTACGGTTTGATGAAATGGCAGTTTTTTAAAGACACTGAAATTGCTGACAATGTTGCGCAATTCTTCCCTTTGAATGCAATGGCAAACCTTATAAAAGAACCACTTAGCCGTTTGGGCGCAATTCAGTCTGCTGCAAATCAATTGGGGGAAAATTTTACAAAAGATTATCAGGTTACGTGGCTGAATGTTTTGATAGTTCTTGTCTGGACTTCCCTTTTTATCTACTGGTCCTATGCCATTCTAAAGAAAAGAGACTTGTAAAAAAGGAATCGTCCCGTTGATTTTTTGCCTATATTTAGCAAGCAATCAACCCTTATTTTTTTGAAGCGTTTCCTTTTTATACTTTGCTTTTTAATTTCCACAGTTGTCTTTCCGCAAGACATTGAGCTGTTTAAACAGTTTAATGGGCATTACGATTACACTGCTTTCGGAAATACCTTAAACATAGAGGAAAACGGCCAGGGCGGACAATGCTTTATTCTTACAAGTAGCAGCGCAGATTTCCAATTGCAACCCAACCAAGAGGTAGTTGCTGCCTATTTGTATTGGGCTGGCTCTGGCCCGGGCGATTTCAACGTAACCTTTAATCAAGTTCCAATTACTGCCGAACGCACTTTCAACGTTACCTATAATAGTGGCGGACAGGACTATATCTATTTTTCAGCCTTTGCGGATGTTACCCAACAAATTCAAACCACGGGCAATGGCCTTTATACACTTTCAGATTTAGACCTTACACTTGTAATCCCCGCATATTGCAGTCCGCCGGGCTCGGGCACCAACTTCGGGGGTTGGGCGGTTACTGTGGTTTATGAGGATGTGACCCTTCCCAACAATCAAGTAAATATATTTGATGGTTTGGAAAGTGTATCGCGCGTTGACCAAACTTTGGATATAACCTTGAATAATTTGATGGTTTTGGATACCGAAGGCGCCAAAATAGGTTTCCTGGCTTGGGAAGGCGATCGCGGGCTTGCGGTTAACGAAACCCTTCGCATCAACGGAAATATTCTCAGCAATCTGCCGCTAAACCCTCCCGACAACGCCTTTAACGGCACCAACAGTTTTACGGGCAGCGATGTGCTCTACAATATGGATATTGATGTTTATCCCATTTCAAATTATATAAGTCCGGGAGACACCTCTGCAAGTATTCAACTTACCAGCGGGCAGGATTTTGTGATGATCAATAATATTATTACTGTTTTAAACACGGAATTGCCCGATGCCACCATTTCCATAGACAATATTATCGGCGGTACCGAATGCGGCAATCGCGAACTAACGCTGGATTACACGGTTTACAACCTCAACAGCACCGACGTGCTCCCGGCAGGAACGCCCATCGCCTTTTATGCAGATGAAACGCTGGTGGCCCAAAGTGCAACCGTGGCCGTAATTCCCATTGACGGACAGGAAAACGGAAGCATTACGTTCACGGTTCCCAACAATATTGAAGCAGATTTTATTCTGAAAGCGGTAGTGGACGATACCGGCAACGGCACTGGAATTGTCAATGAAACCAACGAAGACAATAACGAAGACGAAGCGCCTATTCATTTATTGTTAAACCCTGTAATCACGGGACTGCACAGTCTGGAAACCTGCGATGTTTTTGGCGAAGAGTATTTCGATTTAACCGAAGCCACTTCACAAATAGACCCTATTTATGAATTGAGTTTTCACTTTTCGGAAGCAGATGCACAGAACAACGAAAACCCAATTCCAAATCCCGAAAATTTTCAGAATACCGAAAATCCGCAGACCATTTACATCCGGGTTTCCAATCCAGAATGTTTTTTGATTGATAGTTTTACGGTGGAAGTAATTCCCTGCCCCTTACCCGACGCTAGCATTGAATTGCCGGAAATTTCAGCCTGTCGCGATCGTGCTTTATTGCTTCCCTTTACGGTTTATAATTTGGAAGCAACGGCACCGCTGCCTGCCAATACTTCCATAGCGTTTTATACGGATGAGGTTTTACTTGGGCTTTCGCAAACGCGACAAACCATTCCGATTGGCGGCAGTGAAAATGGTGAAATAGAACTCCTTTTGTCCGATAGTTTGCCAAATACTTTTACTATCACAGCTGTAGTAGATGATGACGGTAACGGTAATGGTGCAGTAGAAGAACTCCGGGAGGATAACAACAGTTTTACGCAAAGCATTACGTTTGAAAGCATCCCCCCCATTCCGAATTTGCCTGACCTTTTGGAATGCGACAAAGGTTTTGATACGGCAATTTTCGATTTAACCCAGCAAGATAATTTTATAAGAACAGGACCCAATGATGTGGTGAATTATTTCACTACTTCTGAACATGCTTTGCAAAATACTAACCCCATCTCCAATCCTTCTGAATATCAAAATACTACAGATCCACAGACCATTTATGTGCGGATTGAAAACGAAATCTGCTTCGCAACCGTGTCCTTTTTATTAACTACGGAAAATTGCGCGCCTTTTATCCCCCAAGGCTTTTCGCCCAATGGCGATGGTATTAATGATACATTTGAAATCAGCAACCTCCTCAACATTTACGAAAATTTTGAGTTGAATATTTACTCCCGCGAAGGCAATTTAATCCATACCGCCTACAACGCCGATGGTTTTTGGGATGGGGTGGCTACAAAAGGGTTACTCTTTACCGGAAGCCCCGTTCCCGTGGGTACGTATTATTACGTTTTGGTTTTAAACGACCCCAAATATCCCGAGGCTTTTATTGGATGGGTTTATGTGAATTATTAAGCTATCTCCTTCGTCTTCGCAGCTTTTTGCTGTTTATTTTTTTCTGAAATGCCCTGCTGTGTTTAAGCATTAAAGCATGCGTTTCTTCGTAACTTTTACCGTAAAGTTTCGCGTATTCGGCAGCCATTATTTTCACCATGGTTTTTGAAAGCCACAACCTGCGGAAGTTGCGCATGCGCTTTTCAAAAGACATTTCCTCAAAACGCATTCGGTTCAAATCAATTAAATAGAAATCGTAATTGTCGTTGCCGTTGTCCATTATTAAGGTATTTCCCGGGGAATGGTCTAAAAAATTCACGCCGTTTTCGTGCAACTTAAAAGTGAATTGGGTAAACTGTCTTAAAATTTCGTTTCTTTTTTTAAACCGGGGATTATGTATCAATTCGCGAAAATCAAAATCATAATTTACGTGTTCACTTACATAATAACTTTCCTTCAAGCCTCCCGAAAAAATCTCAAGATATGCTACTGGAAAAGGCGTTTTTATTCCAAAGTCAATTAACTTAGATGCATATTCAAACGAACGTTTTGCTTTGCTATCTCTAATATATTGATAAACTAAAGATTGAAAAGCATTCGGGGTCTTAAACTTTTTAATATTTAAGGAATTGCCTTGAATCTTCACCATTTTAATAACATTGCGCTCACCTTTGGTCACGTATTCCCCCTTTTTGGAAAAATTGTGAAGCACATCCATTAGCTTTGTAGCTATGTGGGAATATTCCTGATGAATGACAAAATTCTCTTGCATTTTTTAAAAAGATAAAACCAAAAAAGGTATTTTGCGAAGGTAATCCATATGAAGAAAATTCTCGTTATACAAAACAAAAGAATTGGCGATGTGCTTATCAGCTCTGTTATTGCCAATAATATTAAAAAAGTCTTCCCGCAAAGTGAAGTGACTTATTTTGTCTATGATTATACCACGGGAGTTTTGGAAAACAACCCTAATATTGCCAAGATTATTTCAGTAAAGGAAAAGGAACTCAAAAAATTTCCGAAACTTTTACAGACTATTGCGAGGATTAGAAAGGAGAAATACGATATTATTTTCGACCCGTATTCCAAGTTTCAAAGTAGAATGATTTGCTTATTTTCTGGCGCGGAATACAGAATTGGACTAAAACGGGCGCACAAAGAATTGAAACTTCCATTCTACACCCACCCAATCAGTTTTTTGGAACATCGCTCCAAAAACTGCGGCAAGGCAATTGAAGATAGAATTAATATGATTGCTTCGGTTTTCGACTTAAAAGAACCTGAGTACGCTCCAAAAATATTTCTTACGGAAGCTGAAAAAAATTACGACAGGATTGATTCCCTTCAAAAACCGGTAATTATGTTGGGCATTTTGGGCAGTACGCCCCAAAAATCGATGCCTTACGAATATATGGTTGAAATAATTGACTTTATCACTTCAAATTACAAGGGCACCATTCTCTTTAACTATGCTCCCCATCAAAAAGACGAAGCGCAGAAGGTTTATGAAATGTGCCAAAATAAAGACCAAATAAACCTCGATATTTACGAAGACTCCATCCGTGGGTTCATTAAACTGATGAACCAATGCGACCTGTTGGTTTCCAACGAAGGCGGAAGTGTTCATATTACCAAGGCGCTAGAAAAACCTACCTTCACTATCTATTCGCCTTATGTAAACAAAGAGCATTGGTGCAGTTTTGAGGATGGCGACCATCACGATTCTATTCACTTATTGGAAGAAAAGCCCGATCTATTCAGCAGTTTTACTTTAGAGGAACGAAGGCGAATTGAGCAAGACCCACATTCACTTTACAAACAATTGACCCCCGAAATGATTTTTGAAAAATTAAAGCCATTTTTGGCACACCATCTTAATACCGACCGTATATGAACCTATTGGATAAATTTCATAACTGGCGCAGAAAACAACGATGGAACCGCCAGTACAAAAAAGGAAGATGGGAAAGCCTACGCAGCGAAAAGGAAGCCATTCGCTACAATAAAATCATTGAATTTATAAAGCGTTTTTCATCCAAAAACCCAAGTATTTTAGATATTGGCTGCGGTGACGGTTTGCTTACCGAACGCATCAGTCCCGAAGACTACTCCTTTTTTTTGGGCTTGGATTTTTCAAATGAATCGATAAAAATAGCCTCTGAAAAGAGATTGCCAAAAGCAGAATTTCTTACTGCCGATGCTGTAAAATTCCACCCAAAACAAAAATTTGATGTTATCATTTTCAACGAAGCATTCTACTACATTCACGAAACTGAAAAGCAAAATGTTTTAAACCGAATGCTAAAGAGTCTTACAGAAGATGGAATTATAATAACTTCAATATATCGGGAAGGACACGGCTGTTGGCAATATTTCAAGGAAGATAAAAGGTTAAAAGAACTTGATTTTACTACTGTAACTACAGATGAAGAGCTTCGCTATTGGAAAATCGGGGTTTACAAAAAGAGTTAAACTGTTTTAATTGGCAACTTCCGTTTTCTTCGGAACAATACCGTAATCTGTCCAGACTCTTTTTTCCTTCTTTGTTATTCTTCGAATCGCCTTATTTTTTATAAACATTTCCTTCCGAACATAACCGCGCTCGTGGTCCAAATGCAGTGTAACCGTGCTATAGCGAATCTGCAATGGTTTAATGCCGTAGTTCATCAAACGTTCACCCATTTCGCGGTCCTCGCCACCGTACTGCATGCGTTCGTCAAATCCGTTTACCGCCAAAATATCTTTTTTCCATCCAGAGGCGTTGTTGCCGTCCCAGGTAGCGCTGGTGGGCGTAAAGGTGTTTAAAATATCTTCCTTCAAGCCGTAAGATGTTAGTTTGTTTAGTTTAAAAGTTTTTTTCAGACCGTGCTTCAAAAGCCATTTTGCATTGAAGCAACGCTGGGTTTCAATGTCATCTTTAGTAATCTGTTTTGAGATTTTCATCGAAAGCTTAAAATATCCCGCCGAAAGAAAACAGCCCGGACGGCTCAATCCCAAATGGGTTGCAACCAAATCATTTCGCGGAATACAGTCGCCATCTGTAAAGATTAAATATTCTCCTTTGGAAGCTTTTATGGCTTTATTCAAAATTTTTGTTTTCTGAAAGCCGTGATCTTCCTGCCAAACGTGGGTGATTTTCAGAGAAGAGTTTACTATAAAGGAATCGATTAATTTTTTTGTTTCTTCAGTAGAGCCATCATCGGCAATTATAATTTCAAAATTCTTTTCCAACTGCTGTTCAAAACCCCAAAGTGCTTTTTTAAGCCATTCCGGCTGGTTGTAGGTGCTGACGATTACCGAAACAAAAGGTGCAATGTTATCATCTTTAGCAATTCCAAAAGGCGTCCATTTCTTTTTTTTATCTCTAGTCTGCTTTCGAATGGCCAAGTTTTTATTGATAGAATCTTGATTCTTGTAACCACGTGGATGATCCAAATGTAGCACTACAGCATTGTAGCGAATCTGCTTACTTTTAATACCAAGGTTAATCAACCTTTCACCTAATTCACGATCCTGACCACCATACTGCATGCGTTCATCAAACCCGTTTACTGCAATGATATCCTTTTTCCACCCTGAAGCATTATGGCCATTCCAACTGGCATTGGTGGGTGTAAACCTATTGAGGAGGTACGCCTTGAAGGGCCCAGAATACAGCTTGTTGTTCTTAAAGGAAGATTGCAGTCCGTGCTTTTTCAACCAGGAAACATCGAAGCATTTTTCAGAATAAATATCCTCCTTCGTTATGCTTTTTGAAATATCCAAGGGCAACATAAAATAGCCGCCAGAGAGGAAATAACCCTCTTCCCGAAATTTAACGTGCTGCTCCACAAAATCTTTCCTCGGAATGCAGTCGCCGTCGCTCATGATAATATATTCGGTGCTGCACTGCAAAATTGCCTTATTGAGAATCTGCGATTTCTGAAAACCTTTATCCTCGTGCCACACGTGGATGATGGGATAAAAGACTTCGGCTTCCATTCTTTTTATCAATTGCCGCGTTTCATCATTGGAGCCGTCATCCGCAATTACAACCTCGAACTGTCTGTACGTCTGATTGTTATAACCATAGAGTACCTTTTCCAGCCATTCGCGGGAATTGTAGGTACTGATAATTACGGAAGTATCAATTGCAGTCATAGTTTGGCAAAGATAAAGCTATTTCCTGCGTAAATAAAAAGCAGCTTGGTCGCCTCGCCCCTCTTTATTGAGTTGTTTGGCCTTTTCGTCGTATTTAAAATTTTCAGCCTTTCTTTTTAATGATTTTGAAAAGCCTTTATCTTTCGGTGCGGAAAGCGGAATATCCTTTATATATTTTTCACTACCGGTAAACTGGAAGTGCGTGGAATCGTATTCAATTTTGTACAATTCAAAATTGGTCTGGTCTGCCAGCAATTGTATACTTTTTTTTGAATGCAGAAAAAAGTGCCGTGGTGCGTCCAATTGTACCCAGTTAACGCCGTAATGCTCCCAGGCATACGAAGAAACCGTCGGAATACGAATGATGCAAACTCCATCTACGGCAAGAAGTTCGTGCACTTTCTGAAGGTTTTCCAAAGGATCGGGCAAATGTTCAAAGGCGTGGTGATAGGTTATGATATCAAAGGTGCCATCCATATCAAAAACACTGCTTTTCTTTATGGTGAGCCCGTTTTCATAGTGAATTGTTTCCTTTAAATAGGGGTCGCAGCCCATTACATTCTTAAAACCCACTTCGGCCAAGGGATACAGGAAATTTCTACCATTGCCACAGCCAACATCAAGAATGCGGGTTTCCTTATTTACGTTCAACCCTTTAAAAATGGCGTATTCCCTTTTCCCTAAAATTTTCCCCAAGGTATTTTGGTAAACAGGTCCGCCAAGAACCGCAGCTTCGTATTGTTTCTTTTTAATCGCGCCTTTTGTTCCAGTAAATTTCTTGCCGTCATAAGTGTCAAAACTGTAATAATCGCCGGGATAATACTTGCCCATATCCGCTGGAAATTCCGCAATCTGCAAGCAACCACAACTGGAACATTGAATATATTCAAAAGTTTCGCGCAAGCCGTACATCATTTCTTTTGCTGTAAAAGTTTTGTTTTCTTTGGAATTGCCACAAATTCTGCAAGTGTTTCCCATAAATTGAAAATTGCTTTAAGCTCCAAAGATAAAGTTATTTACTAAGTTGCCTCAGAAATTGAAAAGTTGTAATTTAGATAAAAATACAGAATGATGATTACTAAAAGTTTTCTGCAAAAACATATCGATAATTTTCCCGATGAATTTACTATTGAGGAGTTGATTGAACGCTTCATATTTATAGACAAGCTTGAAAAACGAATTGAAAAATCTAATCGAAACGACACAATTAGTGAAGAAGAATTAGAAAACGAAATGCAGCAATGGTTCAAATAAAATGGCTTCGTGATGCTAGCATTGATTTAAAGGAAATTTATGAATATATTTCGACTGATTCAAGGTTATACGCACGGCAGCAGGTAGAGAAAATAAAACGAGCTACAGAAATTATTAAAACGCATCCAAATATTGGTAAGCTTGTGGAAGAAATGAAGGATCCAAATATCAGGGAATTAGTAGAAGGAAATTACAGAATTTTTACAGGACAGTTAGTTCAAAAAAAGTTCATATTTTAATGGTCCATCATGGAGCCAGAGACCTTTTCAGGAGAATAAAAAGCTAGCTATGCCAACCCTTTCAGTTATCATCCCGACTTTCAACGAAGAAGCATACATTGAAGACGCCCTGTTTTCAGTAGCTTTCGCCGATGAAATTATTGTGATAGATTCTTTCAGCACAGACAAAACCCCTGAAATAGCAAAGAAATACGCCACCAAATTTCTTCAGCGAAAGTTCGATAACTTTTCAAACCAAAAAAATTTCGCCTTAAAAGAAGCCACTGGAGACTGGGTTTTATTTTTGGACGCCGACGAGCGTGTAAGCCATTCCTTGGAGGCCGAAATAAAAGCAACCCTCCAAAACCCCAAACACGGCGGGTACAAGATAAATTTCCCGCATTTTTATATGAACCGTTTTCTCTATCATCACAGCGACGACGTGCTTCGGCTCGTAAAGCGCGATGGGGCGGAATATTCCGGAGCGGTTCACGAAAAACTTACTTGCAAAGGCAGCATAGGGAAACTGAAAAATAAAATGTTGCATTTTACCTATAAAGGCCTCGACAATTATATTTCGAAAAAAGAATCGTATGCTTGGTTTCAAGCGCAACAACAGTTTGACAAAGGAAAAAAAGTAACGTGGTTCGCTCTTTTTTTTAAGCCCAGCTATCGCTTTTTTCGTTCTTTTATCTTAAAAGGTGGGTTCCTCGACGGAGTGCCTGGAATGACAGTTGCAGCCGTTAATGCCTATGGCGTTTTTGAAAGATATGTGAAGTTGATGTTACTTCAAAAAGGAATGAAATAACTTTTAAAATAGCTTCCCAAACCGAATTTTCTGTCGAAACTTCAACATGGAGAATTCTCCCTTAACATCAATCCGTTGGATTTCATACGGTTTTTTGAAAGGATAGGTATTTATTCTATTACCAATCCGCAGACCGTATTCAATACCGTTTTTGGAAAGTATCTTTTTAAAAATTTCATTCACCTTTTTATCCTTTGGAAATTTGCCATAGGGATATGCCAAAACCGTCGAAAAACTTAATTCATTTTCTGAAACAAATTCCATACATCGGCGGGTATCGGCTTCAATTTCGGCATTTGAGAGCGACGTATATTTTTTGTGGTAAAAGGAATGGAAGCCGAGCTCCACAATTTTTGGTTCGAGGTTTTTCAACTGTTCCGCCGTCATTATTTTTAGGGAAGAAGTATTCCAAGTGTCGGTTTTTCCCAAAAAATCTAAAGGCACGAAAAAGGTGGCTTTCAGTTTGTATTTCTTCAGCAACGGAAGCGCCAGTTCCATTTGGCTCACATATCCATCATCAAAAGTAATGATGATGTTTTTGGCATTTGGCAACGTCTTTAATTTAGACAATTCTTTAAAATGATAGGTTTTATAACCGTTCTCAGCCAAATGCTTAAATTGTTTTTCAAGATTTTCAATGGAAATGGTCAAACCTTCACCCTTTTCAGCCGTAACGTGGTGGTACATTAAAATAGGAAGTTTCGCCATAACGGTTTTCAATTTTATACCCGTAAAATTATTACTTTTACGCAAACTACAAGCCGTTTTTGGAAAACCCTGTAAAAATCACCGCCCTTGCCATCACGCTCAACGAGGCCCACAATATTGAAGGCTATTTAAAGAGCCTTTGGTTTGTGGACGAAATTGTAATTGTGGATTCCTTCAGCAGCGATGAAACGGTAGCTTTGGCTTCCAATCACGAAAATGTGACGGTTTATCAACGGACGTTCGACAATTTTTCGGCACAGAAAAATTTCGCAATTTCAAAAGCGAAGAATGACTGGGTTACATTTTTTGATTTGGATGAAGAAGTAACACCTGAATTGGCCAATGAAATCTTAGAAAAATTTAAAAACCCGCAAGCTATTGCCTATTTTGTAAAACGCGATTTCTATTTTATGGGAAAACGCATTAAATACAGCGGTTTGCAGAATGATTATATCATTCGTTTTTTTAACAAAAACCATTGCCGATACAATGCAAATTTAGTCCACGAAACCTTGGAAGCCGACGGCAAAACTGAAAATTTAAAAAGCAGCCTGCCGCACCACACCTATAAATCGTTTGACGATTACACCGCAAAAATGCACCAATACAGTGCGCTACAGGCCCGAATGCTCTATAAAAAAGGGAAGAAACCAAATTATTACCATTTTCTGTTCCGTCCGTTTTATAGATTTTGGAACCAGTTTATTTTTGGATTGGGTATTTTAGACGGAAAAGAAGGTTTCATTCTCGCCTACGTAAGCGCCTTTTCAGTGTTTAAACGGTACGTCAACCTTTGGCTTTTATACCGAAAAATTGACTAATCTTAAATCGCTACTTTGAAACAAGTTTTTTTAGAATCGCATAAT
>MDSW01035177.1_pt1 | contig 15474 bp, 10 predicted proteins | sample 811171 | NCBI WGS metagenome assembly MDSW01 (sample SAMN05326641, study PRJNA326480) | marine metagenome | isolation source: seawater | place: Atlantic Ocean: North West | collected 2012 | reverse complement strand
CGCGGCGGTTGACGACGACGGCGACGGCGCGCGCGACGACGGCGACGACGCGCGCGACGGCGCGACGCGCGGCGCGACGCGCGCGACGACGACGGACGGCGACGGCGACGGCGACGGCGACGGCGACGGCGACGGCGACGAGTTTGAGGAATACGAAGTCGAGGTGGATTACGAGCTGCGCGATTACGTCGACGACGCGCGCGCGAGCCTGGCGCGGTTGAGACCGGATTTCACGTGGGGGGCGTGCGAGGCGCGCGCGAGGGCGCGCGCGGAGGCGGGAGTGATGGGGTACGCGAGCGCGGCGGCGAGTAGCGGCGCGGCGGCGAGCGAACGGTTGGACGCGCACTCGGCGGTGGGGACGGCGGTGGCGCTGGGAGCGCTGTGGAGCGCGCGGGCGATTAGGATTGAGCTGGAGAAGCGAGGGCGGGCGCGGGAAGGGGCGGTGGTGGGGAAGGAGATGTCAGAGGAGGAGCGGGCGCGAGAGGCGGAACTGCGAGCGGAGCGTCGCACGAGGGAAGCCGAGGCGGAGAAGGAGCGTCGACGCGCGAGAGACGAGGAAGAAGCCGCGGAGAAGGCTCGAGAGGAAGAGAGAATGCGTTTGCGAGCGGAAGCCGAGGCGAGAGCGGCGGAGGAGGAGGAAAAACGTCGAGAAGAAATGCGCGCGGAATTGCGCCGACGAAACGCCGAGGAAAAGGAACGGTTGGAGGCGAGGTTGAAAGCCGAGGCCGAGGCAAAGGCGGCGCAGCTCGCGGCGGAGCGCGCGGAGCGCGAGAAAGAGCGACTCGCGAGAGAAAAAGCGGAAGCAGAAGAGCTCGCCCGGCGCCAAGTCATCTGCGACGAGCGCGGCGAAGTCGAAATGACGGTGAGCGCGGACACAGAGGTGGTGATGAAGCGCGACAACGCCACGGCGCCCGTGGAAGTCATCGTGACCGCGCGCGTCGGTATCAGCGAAGGTGCGACAGAAAGCGCGTCTTTCCGAAGCGCCGACGAAGCGCGCGTGGCGTCACTTCCGCTGTGTTCCACCGTCGCCGCGAAAGCCATGACGGCGTACGGCTCGGACGCGCGCCTGCAAGACATGATGGGGAACGGGCCTTTGAGTCGACTTCCGGGCATGGACGATCTCGAGTTCGAACATTGGACGCGTGTCATGCAAGCGCGCATGGATAGCGAAATGCGGACGGCCATCGTGCGCTGCGGCGCCGCACTCGAAGTGAAGCTCCGTGAGAGTAAACGCGGCGGCACGGAGAAGAGCAAGGCGACGATTCGCTTCAAGCGCCGATGTCTACCGGCGGAAGACGAAGAGAACATCGTGCATCGAATGGAGTCCGCGGTGGACGCGGTGGCGGGTGAAATCATAGAAGAGATCGAAGGTCCGAGCGGTGGTTGCGATGCCGCGTCGGACATTCTCGCCGCGGTCGAGTTTTATGAGCTCGGACGACTGCACGGCTTGCATCCCTCCGTCGTATTCCCGGCAGAGCATCCGAAGACGGGGCTTTCTGGTGCGCTCATGGCGTCCATTTTGACGCTGTCGCACTTCATCAAGCGCGCTGAACGTGCGTACGCTGACGATATCCGCGTCGGCGAACGTGCGAGACAGCTCGCAGCCACGCTCGTCGGCCGCTCCGCGAGCAAGCAAGGATCTTGGCGAGCGATGTATTTGGACGGTTTTACCGGCGACGCATTGACGTCAGCAGCGGCTATGGCGGACACCGTGCTTCCAGAGGACGACGCCATTCGTATGTTTCTCAACGGCGCCGTCGAAGAACAGCGCCGAAGACTCGCGGGCGAAGAGCGCGCGTTCGAAGAAGAGTGGCCCGACGAAGACGAAGTTCGGAAGAAGCGCCTTAAGGAAATGCGAGAGAGTCAGCCCATCACGGAGCGTTTATACGCGTTGCGCAACTCAGCCTTACAACTCGCACAATCTGGTTCGAAAGACCAAGCGCGAATGATGCTCGAGGAAGCGTATGCGTTGCGCAAAAATGACGTAGCAAAGAACAACAAGGATCCAGAGAATACGGCGGAGACACTTCCAGAACTCATTGCTCTCGTACATTTGTTCGAAACACGTCAAGATTGGGCTGATGATTTACGAGCTATTCGACGAGAAGTTTTGAAAAGTGTTCGCGTCGCGACTGATGAAATCTCAGCCGATGGCGACGCGATCGCCGCTGTTGCGTTGCTTGAATCCGCTGTAGACGAATACGAACCGTTTCTCGGCGAAGATGACGAATGTGTCGTCGCGTATCGAGCAGACGTCGATGCGATGTGGACGACAGCGGGTATCGACCCGGTCGAGCGCGACGAATGTGGGGACGAGTGTATGGCGAACATCGTCGGCAGCGCCGGGGCCATCTCGATGCTTACGGAAAAATACACGAAAGAAATCGAAGTTCGTCGACGTTAGGTGCGAGCGACGTTTCAATGAATATTCCTCTACGTATATGTACAACTTTCTAAGCGCTAACCCTCTTTCGACGAGCGCGAAAACATTCGCGAAAGACTTCTATTGATTTCTGAGAATGCGTTTTGCGTCGCCTCGCCTACGGCTACCGCTGCTCGTTTTGTCGACTCTCCCGCCGCTACCAATGTCTTCTTCGCGGACTCATCCCAAGTCTCCGGCGCTTGTTCGATGGTTTCTTGATCCTCCGATGCTGCTTCGCGAGCGATTTGCTCGGCGGCGGCGACAGATTCCGGCAACATGCACGTCATCGCCGTCGTCGCGGCGCGAATGGTGAGATACGACGACACCGCAGGGACTAACTCAGCGACAAGAATCGGTAAATTGTCCGCCGTGAAGACGCACTCCGACATGCGCTCGTAGAGCGACACAGGCAGCGCTTTGGCGAAGGCTTCTTCGGCGGCTCGATTCGCCTCCCCAGGGCTTCCTCCTTGCGCCTTTACGAAGACCCGAATCCTCTCCGACGCGACCGCGGCATCCCTTTGAGCGCTTCGTTCGGCGCGAGAACCAGATTCGAGAACGGTGCGAATGGCCTCGTTCGTTCGCTCTTTGGCGTCATCCCCCAATCGTGTCAACTTTTCATTAAGGATCTCGCCCAGACTTTTGACCGGCTTGTCGTCGTCCAAGAGATCCTCTGCTTCAGCGCCGCGAAACGCATCAGCCGTTTCCAAATCGTTCATCAAATCTTCCAATTCAAACTGCTCGACCGTCGGTCGCAAAGATATGACATCCACGGCGTTTGATCCGAAGAAGCACAGGAGCGCCGCGGCGATGAGGGATGGACGTAACACGGCGATGTCATCGTCTTCTCGTCCCATGATGGCTATCGCCATGCATAATCGCATGCGAATCGTAAAGTACATCACCAACTGCGGCAACATCGTGAGAGGTGCCGTTAACGGACCTCCAATCGACAAAACCGTACCCGCGGCGAACGATTTGGACGCATCTGCGTAAATCAACGATTTCTTCAGTTTCGACACCTCGAGCTCGGGATTGACTTCCCTGTGATGCGCGGCGAGCGCGGCGGCGCCTAATATCCCAACGTTCGGCACACCAACGCACGCGCCGCAAATTATTTTCCCAAGCATGTGATTCGCCGCGACGCTCGCACCCGATCGCTCAAACTCTGAAGATTCGCCCATCACGACGTTCCAGAACGTCACGATGTCTCGCAGTGGTTGGTACGTTTCGAGCACAGCCTCAAATCTCGATTTGACGATATCTTGCGCAAATCGCGCGAAGTTTTGAACCCATCGACGCTCACTCATCGATGCTTCCGCCCACGCTAACGTCGAAAACTCCTCCGCGGTGGCGGTGGATCCGTCGGCGACGCGTTCGAACAGCGCCGTCGACTCCAACGATTCAACCGCAGTCGACGCCATCCCCACTCGCGACATCGCATCCATTAACGATTTCGACACCTCGCACCCATCGACGACCACGAAAACGCTCGTCACGCCAACGCGCGCGCACGCGCGCTCCAACGTTTCCTCGAGACGTTCTTCGCTCGCCGTCTCGACCGTCGTCACGACGACGACTGCGTCCGCCGTCGTCGACCGCGCGTCCTCTCGCAGCCCGCCCTCCAGGCGCCGCACCGCCACACCGCTCGGTAAACCATCCACCAACGCACATGAAGCGCTCGCGTCGTCGACTTTATCGCCTTGGCGTCGATGATCGACGACCAGCACCGTCGTCGCGCGCTCCGCGTCCCGCGCGCACGTCTCCGCGAGCGTCTTCACCACCGTCGCCGACGCCTCGCCCACGTCGCGCGGCAGCACGCGCCGCGCGAGGGTGATGTTCGCGCGTATATCGATCGAGAGCGCGCCGAGGGCGTCCTGGCGCGCGAACGCGACGGGAGCGTCAGTCGTCGATCGCGATTCGTCGCATCGGGACGGGCGCGTAACAGTATCGAGTTTGGAAGTTTTACGGCGCACCTTTTTGACGCGATCGCGCGAGACGTCGTGCCAAGCGCCGAGCGCGCGATGCGCGCGCGGGTCGTCGGGCGCGGCGGCGGACATGGGAGACGACGGCGACCGCGCGCGACGGTTTCTGGGGTGACTGGCGAGATAAAATATCTTTTCGACAACCGAGTCGGCTACGCCACCTCGAACGCGTTGGCGAGATTGCGCTCTTGACCTTTAGCCTTGGGAGGCGTGGGAAGAATGAACTCCTCCGCGGAGGGGTTTAAGTTGGAGGCGGCGCCGAAGTCGCGAAGACGCTCGGGGGTGTCGATTTCCGCCGCCATGGCTTTCATGGATTGGGAAATTTCGGGAAGGTTGGAGAGATCTTGCTCGGCGATGGCGTCGATGGAGACGTCTTCTGGCGCGGAGAATTCATCGTGTTGTATTTGGCCATCGATGAGATTCGCGATTTGTTCCTCTTCGTCCGCCTCGAACTCGGCGATGATGGCGTCAATGTCGGCGCCGGTTTCCGCGAGCATCTCGCGAAGCTTCTCCACGCGGCGTCCTTCCTGGCCGAGGCACACCAAGAGATCAGCGAGCTCTTCCTGCGCTTCCGCACTACCGGCGGCGTAACCTTCTGTATAGCCCTCTTCTTTACCTCGCTCGAACCCTCGCTCGAACGCCGCGCTTAAACTCTCTTCCGAGGCATCGACGGCGGAATCGAGCGACGTCGACCGCTCGGCGAGCTTGGCCTCCAAATCTTGTACCTTTGTGGATAGTTCGTTCGTCGTCGCGTGCGCGTGCGCCAGCTCTTCGGTAAGAGCGTCTCGATTCAATTTGATGTCTTCTAATTCCGACGCCCTCGCGTCGATCGCCGCTTGGAGTTCTGCTATCGCAGCGTCGTGCGTCGCGCGTTCGACCCAGTTTTCGTCGTCGCCACCGTCCCAGTACCACTCGCCGGTGTTTTCATCGTACTTCCATCGAGGGTCGTAATCGTAATCGTCGTGGCCTTCGTAACCTTCCCAATCGCCGCGTTCGTCACCTTGCTGCGCTTCGTAAGTCTCCGAAGCGACGATTTCTGTTTCAGTCCACTCAGTCGTCGAAGGCGCGTTCGTGTCCCACTGCGCCACCTCGGCCGCGCCCATCGACGCGTCTTCGTGCTGCAACCACTCCTGCGTCTGCGTTTCCCATTGCGGGTGTTGTTGATCACTCTCAACTGGCGGTACGTCGGCTTCGGCCCAGCGCGGAGACCCATCCGCGGCTTCGGCCCAGTCGCTCGCGCCGCCGCCGAAATCCGCGCCTTCAGCCTCGCGGTCTCCCGCGTCGACCACCGGCGCGGGCGCATCGCTCACCGACGTCCCGCCGACGTCGACATCATGCAATACTGGTGCTCTGTCTTCCTCTACCGCGCTCGCATCGCTCACCGTCGGCTGCATCAACGCCAGAGGCTCGCGTAAACTCTCGCTCTCATCGTCGCCGCCTTCATCCGCCGCCCGAGGCGCCGGCACGAAAAATTGCATCCCCCCGTGCGGTATGGGCGCTCCTGTCCCACCAATCGGCGCCACGCTCGGCACGAACGCGCTCACGTTCGCCATCGGCGCCGCGACCGGCGCCGAAGTCATCCCTTCCCTCGCGAAGACGTCAACGTATCGCGCGCGCGTCCCCGCGTGAGTTGGTCCCGCGCCTCCCCCCGTCGGCGGCCCTTCCCTCGACGCGCTCGCGCTCGGCGCGTCGCCGTCTAGAGATGCGGCCGCCATCGTCGCGTTCGGCGGCTGCATCACCGGCGGCGCGCCGATCTCCGCGGCGCCGCTCGCCGTCCCGCTCGCCGGCGCGCTCCCGTCCACCCACGACTGCGTCTTCTCATCAAAGTAAAACGCCGACTCCAGCCCGAGCTTGGCCTTGGTCACTTTTTTCCCTCCGCCCTGCGCCGCGCGAAAACGAGCGATTCGCGGTCAGTGCGCGTCGTCGCGAGCCGATCTTTGGTTTCAACACGAATCTGCGGTTGACGGATTCGTGAGAGATTAGTCGCGTCTTGCGCCGCCGCGCCGCGAATTGTACGTACGAAACCGAGACGAGCAAACATGCCCTTCGGGGCGTCGTCGTTTTGGGCCATCGCGGTGCGCGCGCGCGCGGCGGTGTGCGGCGCGCGGCTCGCTCGGGACGCGGGAACGGCGGACGCGGCGGCGGCGAGCGAGCGAGCGCAGAAAGGCACGCCGAAGAGGAGACGCTCGAGAGTTGTTGTGTTATCGTCACTATTGCATTTAAACATGAGCTACTAGATCATATGTTGCGGTGAGAAAGAATGGTTACGTGGGTGGCGCGAACCGTCGTCGAGGCGCGCAGAGCGACTCGGGACCGACGCGGCTATCTAAAAGGACGCAGAACTTGACTTTTTATCGCCTAGTCGGTGCCTTCGTACTCACGCATGCGCGCGAGGCGCTCATCTTCTTCCGCCATGGCTTCGGCTTCGGCGCACATGCGCTCGATCTCTTCCGCAGTCAAACGGCCGCGGTCGTGTTGCAAGGACACGTTGGCCTCGACGCCGGTGACGCGATCCTTGGCGGTGACGGTCAACAAACCGTTGGTGTTGACCTCGAAAGTGACATCAATCTTCGGTTCGCCCGCGGAAGCGCGCTCGATGCCAGAAATTTGGAACTCGCCGAGCAAGTGGTTGCCGTCGGTGTTGGAGCGTTCGCCTTCGAAAATGCGCACATCAATCTCGTCTTGGTTATCATAGACGGTGGTGAACTCGCTCTTCTTTTTGCACGGAATCGCAGTGTTGCGTTGCACAACCTTGGCGAATTGGCGACCTTCGCACTCGACACCGAGGGAAAGCGGAACGACATCCATGAGGAGAACGCGAGAAGTCTGCTTGTCGCGGACGCCCGCGAGAATCGCACCTTGCACGGCCGCACCGTACGCCACCGCCTCATCGGGGTGGACAGACTTGTTGAGGGTCTTGCCATCGAAGTATTCGGTGAGGATACCTTGCACGCGCGGGACACGGGTGGAACCACCGACGAGGACGATTTCGTCGACTTCTTCCTTCTTTTTGCCGGCGTCGCTGAGCACGCGCTTGACAGAGTCGAGGCAGCGTTGGAACGTCGGTTCGCAAACCTTCTCGAATTGTTCACGGGTAATCTTCATGTTGATTTCGATTTCACCGATGAAGCATTCGATGTTGGCGTGGTTGGCCACGGACAACTCGCGCTTGGCCTTTTCGCACGCCGTGCGCAACTTGCGAAGAGCCTTTTCATCGCCGGTGAAGATGTCGGCGCCGCGCTCCTTTTCAATCTCCTTTTGCGCGAAAGCCGCGAGGGACGTGTCGAAATCTTCACCACCCAAGTGCGTGTCACCGGCGGTGGAGAGCACTTCGAAGACGCCGTCTTGCAAGTTCAACAAGGACACATCGAAGGTACCACCACCGAGATCGAAGACCAAGATGCATTGGTTCTTGATGACTTCGCCGTTTTCGCCTTCGCGGCGATCGAGGCCGTACGCGAGCGCCGCCGCGGTCGGCTCGTTGATGATACGCAAGACGTCGAGACCCGCGATGGCACCGGCATCCTTGGTTTGGCGACGCTGGGCATCGTTGAAATACGCCGGCACGGTGACGACAGCCTTGGTGATCGGGACACCGAGCTGCGCCTCGGCAGTCGCCTTCATCTTTTGCAAAACCATGGCGGAAATTTGCTCCGGGGCAAAGTCCTTCTTTTCGCCGTTCACGTCAACGCAGACGATCGGCTTGCCGCCTTCGCCTTCTTTGACATCGAACGGCATTAATTCGAGCTCCTGAGCGCACTCGCTGTATTGACGACCGATGATACGCTTGATGTTGAACAGCGTGTTCTTCGGGTTGATGGCGGCTTGGCGCTTGGCGGCGTCGCCGACGAGGCGGCCTTGCTCGGTGAACGCAACCCAAGACGGGGTGGTACGGTCGCCTTCGGCGTTCGTCAGCACGTGCGCTTCACCGTTTCTCCACACGGACACGCAAGAGTACGTCGTACCGAGATCGATACCGATGACGTGCTCGTCGAGCGTGACGTTATCCATTTGCGCGCTCAACTTGGCCGCTTCAATCTTAGCCTTTTGCGCCAACTTGGCTTCACCCAAACCTTCAATCAAGTTGTTGTTCTTCGGGTCCACGGTCAAACCGCGCTCGTACGCATTCATGGCGTCGTGCAAGAAACCAGCCTTGAAGAGCGCGAAACCGAGACGAGAGTACCCCTTGGCGAAATCCGGGCGCAACTCGATGCATCGGCGCGCATCCGCGCACGCCTTGGAGTGTTGGTCCAAGTTGGCGTAGCACGCGGAGCGGTTAGAGTAGAAAATGTGATCGTACGGATCGCACTCAATCGCCTTGGTGAACTCAGCCGTGGCGGCGTAGTATCGACCGGCGGAGAACGCGTTGTTCCCAGCCGCCTTAAACTTCGCCGCTTGCTGCTTCATCGCCGGCGTGACCTGCGCGCGCGTCGTCGTCGTCCGCCTCGTCAGTCTCCCACATCGCGCGTCTCTCTCCGTCGACCGTCTCCACCGCCTCTCGCGTCCCGTCTCTCACCTCCCTCTCGCGTCCCATCGCGCGTCGCCCCACCTCGCGTCGCGCTCGCGCCTCCCTCGCGCGTCGTCCCTCGCGCGTCTTGCCCCGCGCCCGAAGGGCCGCGCCCGGCCCTATCCGAAATCCCCATCGTCGCCCCTCCCGCGCGTCCGCCGCGCCTTCGGTCTCCCGCGCGTCCCGATCGCGTCGCGCGTCCTTTGCGCGCGTTTCACCGCGCCGTCGATCGTCCCGCGCGCCCCATCGCGCGCGCCGTCGTCCGATCGGTCGCGCGCCGCCATCCAACGTTCCATCCGCGCGCGTCGCGTCGCGGTCGCGATCGCGAATCCGCGACGCACCTGAATCAGATCGTCCTCGTCGTGCGCGACGACGGGCGCGGCGGCGGTCTTGCCTCCCTTCTTGCTGGGCGCCATCGTGTGCGGTGCGCGCGGCGAAGCGCGTCGGTGTGCGGCGCGCGCGCGCGGCGGCGGCGCGACGGGAAACCCCGCGCGCGCGCGGGGCGTCGCGCGAGGCGACCGTTTTCGTGTGGGTAAACAGTCTAAAATCGGACATTCGGAGCGATCGCGCGATCGATCGCGCGATCGGACGCGCGAAAGGCGCGTCGAGGGTCGATCGCGACGCGCGAACGGCGCGTCGTGGGTCGATCGCGACGACGGACGCGCGATCGACAATCGTGGGGCGCACACGGCGACGCATGCGCGCCGCGCCGCGCACGTTCGACGTGCGGCGGGACGATGCGACGTCGACGTCGACGTCGACGAAACGCGTGACGTTCGTGCGACACGCCGAGGGGTTTCACAACCTGAAGGCGGCGCTGACGTTCGACACGACGTACAACTCGAGCCTGAACTTTGACGCGCGATTGACGCCGCGAGGCGAGGCGCAGTGCCGCGCGCTGGCGGAGACGCGAGGGGTGTGCGAGGATTGCGATCTGGTGGTGACGAGCTCGATGACGCGGTGCGTGCAGACGTCGCTGCTGTCGTTTCCGACGCTGACGCGCGCGGCGAGGGACGCGGTGCCGTTCGTGGCGAACGAGGACTTGAGGGAGACGGCGAACTATTGGTGCGATCGACGGCGAACGACGGAGGAGCTGGAGCGAGAGTTCGGCGATCGGGTGGATTTTTCGGCGTGCCCGATGAGGGATGAGTTGTGGGAGCGGTACGAACGAATCGCGGGGCCGCCGGACGCGTGGACGAAGCATCGAGAGTCGTGCGACTTGTATTACGTCGCCAATCGGTGTCGAGCGTTTTTCGAGTGGCTCGAACGCAGACCGGAGCGGAGAATCGTGGTGAGCACGCACTCGGCGCTGCTGCGTTGCATGTTTTCGTACGGTCATCCCGGCGGCGTGCGCGCGGCGCCGGAACAGATTTTCGATTCCGGCGGCGTCTTTGGGGGGGACACGTCCAAGGGCGTTCCCGTGGTGAGCTACGGCGACGACGTCGACTTCGCGGCGCGCATGCGCGAAGACTTCGATAACTGCGAGTATCGCACGTGCTTCGTCGATTTCGCTCCGCGTGCGGTGTAGACCAAAAGCCTCTTCTGCTGACGCCAAGATTGAGAATATTTACTAGGGGGACGGTAAGAGGGCTCGCCGCGCGTTGTATTTGTATTAAAATCAATTCGTATTTCGCTACTAATCAAACTTTTTCGGGTTGAGGTTGACGAACGGCTCGCATGTTTCGTCCGTCGAGGCGTCGCCGAAATCGCCTTCCATTTCGTCTAAAGAATCGTACGTGTTCCCCTTGGCGTCCCAATACGCCCAACTCTGATCGAGCACGTGCGACATCCGACGCTCCTTCGCCGCCAAGTATCCTTCGTTGAATAAATTCGCCTTGACCACGCACGCGATGCGACCGGTTATTTTTATCCCCCCACACTCTAATTCTCTGATCTTTCTCGGATTGTTCGTCATCAGTTGCACGCTGCGCACGTCCAGCTCTCGCAACATGTTCTCCACCGCCGTGTACTCGCGCGTGTCGTCCGGCAACCCGAGCCTTCGGTTGGCGTCCACGGTGTCCACCCCCTCCTCTTGCACCGCGTACGCCGCGATCTTATTCGCCAATCCGATCCCACGTCCCTCTTGCTGCAAGTAACACACGATCCCGGGTCCGTTTTCTTTAATGTAATCCATCGCCATCTCCAGCTGTTGCTTGCAGTCGCACTTCATCGACCCTAACACCTCCGACGTGAAGCACGCGTCGTGCACGCGCACCGGCACGTTCTCGCGCCCCTCCACGTCGCCGTATATCACGCACACCGGTTCGGTGACGTCTCCCGTCGTCGGATTCGCGTGTCGATACGCCCTGACCCTGTAGAACCCCTTGTCCGTCGGCAGCTTGGTCTCCGCGACGAAGCGCGTGAGCCCGAGCGTCGCGTCCTCCGACATCTCGCGCATCTTCGCGCGCGATTCCGTCTCTTCCGGCGTCGATCGCGCGCGCGTGCGCTCGCGCGCGCCGCGACTCGTCGACGACGCGGACGCCGTGGATGACGACGACGACGCGCGCGCGCGCCGCGCGGACGCGCTCGACCGCGCGGACGCGCTCGAGGACGGCCGAAGCACGCTCGACGACGCGCGCATGCTCGACGACCTCGGGCGACGACGACGACGGCGCGCGGGTCGACGCGCGTCGGTGTCGCGTCGCGCCGACGACGCCGCGCGGTCTATCCGAGCGAAGAAATTAGACAATCGGGTGTGTGATACAGTGAGATGAAATAAATGAAACGTCGTGTGCGTGATGGGCAAAAAATTGCTGATTTAGGGGGTCGAACCCTAGATCTTCTGCTTACAAGGCAGACGCCTTACCACTTGGCCAAACCAGCGATGCGCGTACATTAGCACAGATTACGCTATCAAACGACGATAAATAATTGGTTGAAACACGCGCGCGCGTTCGTTACGAATTGTTACGGGTGCGTCACTCCGCGCCGTCGCGATGTCGCGCCCGTTCGAGCGCTTCGACGTCCCGGGCGCGCGCGACGGCGCCGTTTCGAACGAGCGCGGCGTGCGCGCGACGCGAACGATCCCCGCCGGCGCGCGCATAATGACCACGGAGCCTTACGCCGCGGCGCTGCGCGCGGAGAAGCGCGAGAGCCACTGCGCGTGGTCGTTTCAACCGCTGCGCCTCGGCGCGCGCGCGCGCGTCGCGCGCGCGGCGTGCGGCGCGGCGTTCCGAGACGAAGAGAGCCTGAAACTCGCGAACACCGTCGAGGCGTTCGAACGCGCGAGCGCGTGGGTGCGAAAGTCGAGTCGAGGAACGCCGGAGACGTCGGCGCGGTGCGCGCTGCAGTGCCTGGCGCGACGCGCGGGCGAGCGGGACGGGACGTGCGAACGCGCGCGGTACGAACTGTTGGGAGAAGACGCGCGGGGATTCGATGGGGTGTGGGCGCTGAGGGAATCGAGGGGACGCGATGGGAAGAGCGCGCGGGAATTGGAGAAGGCGATGGAAATCGCGAGCGCGGCGACGGTGGTGGCGGCGCTCGCGGGCGAGGCGATGGTGAAGGGGGCGACGCCGGAGGAGATAGAGACGAAAATGCTCAACCTGAAGGTCGAGTCGGGGGTCGACACGCAGTTTGTGATCTCGTTGTTGTCGCGATTTGAAATTAATGGGTTCACCATCGCGGACGACGACATGCAACGCGTCGGTTTCGGGATTTATCCCGAGGCGTCTCTGTTTAATCACTCGAGCACGCCCAACGCGCAGGTGATGTTCAAGGGTAAGACGCTCGTGGTGAAGACGTTGAGGGAAATCGCGGTCGGCGAGGAAATCACGATCTCGTACGGCGAGCAGTACATGCCGCGAGAATGGACGAGACGCCGGATGCTCTCGTCGTACGGTTTCGACGCATATGCGGCGTACCCCAAGTATGAAGTCGCGGAAGCGGCGCGGCGACGAGTCTTGGACGCCGCGACGCGAACGCGGCTTCCCATGCGATTGGGCGAACTAGTCGATTTAGGCGAGGACGTGTGCTGGTATGCGGGCGAACTTCTTCCCGACGAAGATCTCGCGCGCGACCGGTTTTGGCACCAACTCGACGTCGACGCGTACGGGGACGAGTTTGCAAACTCTGGAATCATGCTCATCAAAGACGAATCACGCGCACGCAAAACGAGCGATGATGACGACGACGATCACGACGACGGTTGGAACGAAAACAATGAGATCATGATTTGGGGCAAATTCCCAGAACATTGCGACCGCGAGCTCACCGCCATTAATTTTGCCAACGCCGCGCGCTCGCTCGAACTTCTCGGCGCGGATGGCGAAGACGACGACGAGGACGACGATCGCGATCCCGTGATCGCATTGCAGGGCTATGAGAAAGTGGCGCGCGCGTTGTTATCAGGAGACGATAAAGCAGCCGCAGTGGGAAGAAATCACGAGATATTAAAGCACGTCAATCTAAAACGGACGTTGAAGTTGACGGAACTCACGGCGCGCGTGATGCGAGATTTTGATGAACGCAAATCTGCGTGTTTCGTTGCCGTGGTGGAAAGTTCCGTGGGGGCATTTCGCGCGTGTCAAGCCACTGAAACGGTGTACAAAATGAGCGCCGGATTCAGCCCGTTCGATTCCGTGTACGTCCATCTTAAATTTCAAATGCTCAAGCTCGGCGTCTTGGCGTTGGGGTACCTCGCGCACCTGTGCGATCAGAGCGGTGCGCGCGCTGACTATCGCAAGCTCGCTCGTGAGTTGTGCCGACACGCGATTCTTACCCATAACGAACTCAAAACTGTCATGAGTAAAGCGAGCTGCGACGGCATGGTGATGCACAACGAGTGGAGTCGAGACGCTCAATCACTTTTCGCCGACTTGAGCTTCATTCGTCAACGCATCCAACAGTGGGGGAAATAGAGGAATAGGGATCGTTGATAGCTGCGCAATTTCGTATTGTTACAAGTAGTACCAGTAGTCAGTCTAGAAATGGTACGTCACGATTCGTCGACGCTCATCGCGAAACGCGGCGCCACGCCGGTTTGGACGTAGTCAACCTTCCAACCTGATCGAATCATCGACGCTTCGAAGTCAGCGACGCGCTCGTCAGCGTATGCGTACGCACGGGATCTCGATTTTGTCTCGTCCACGCGAAGCTTTTGACACGCTAACGCGGCGGCGAACATATCGCGTGACGTCGCGTGCTCGAGCAGGAGCACCGAGGCGACGTCGTCGCGTTTGGGATCCCATCCCAACACGTACGATCGACCTTTCGCGAGGCGTACGGCGTCGGTGAACGCGTTCCAATCCTCGCCGATTTCGCTCGGTGATGCTCCGTACGAGGGCGTCGTCGCCGTGCGACGCGGTTTGTACACGCCCTCCATGTCGGCGACGACGACGCAGTCGGGAAGTTCCTCGTCCTCGTTCGCCACGAACGCCTCCGCGAGCTTCAACAATCGAAACCGATTGAGCGTATCAAACTTCAGCGATTTGGCCGCTTGCCAACACGCGAACACGTGAACGCCGATGACGCCACCATAGGCACCGAACGCCGCGACGAACGCGCCGAACTCGTCGCCATCCGCCGCGAGATCCGCCGCCGCCGCGCTCACGAGCTGAAACACCTGAATCCCCGCCGGAAGCGCTATGAGCGCCAACCATCGCCCCTGTACCTCGAGTTTGGCACGAATGTCCCCTAAATTATTATTTCGCCCGAAATGTTGCATGAACGTCCCGTTCAACAGGCTCCCTCGTCCCGTCAACGCCGCCGCTCTGACAAACGTCGCCGACGCCGCCAACGGCAAAAACAACCCCGGTGCCGCCGGCGTCACCAACTCTATCGCTCGCGCCACGTCCTCGAGCGTATTCGACAACCCCCACCATCGTTTCGGGTCCTCGTCGTACCTCTGTCCCCCGAACGACCCCGCGATGAGCGTCGCGAACGATCCCACGCCGTCCTTCAGCACCCACTTCGCCGCCGCCGTCAGCGGCAGCGCCCCCGGCGTGTTTCCCATCCCCAGCGCCACCAGCAGCGACTGCGCGCTCATTATCTCCAGCACGTCCCTAAACAGCAGCGACAACAGCTGCCAGCGCAACCATTCGACGTAATCCGCGCTCGTCGTCGCCGGGAATCCGCTCGGCAGAAAGATTCTTCGCAGCTCCGGCATCACGCTCGCCCGCTCCCGTCCCGTCGCCGCGTCGATCGGTCGCGCGCGTCGCATCGACCGCGACGCGTCCGCGCTCGCGATCCACCTCGCGCTCGCCTGCGCGCCGCGCATCTCGACCACGTCGAGGCGTCCCGGCGTCGCCGACGACGTCGTCGGCGCGTCATCGTCCGACGTCGCGTCGCGCGCGCGCCGCGCGCCGCCTCGGCGCGCCGGCGCGGCGCGCGAGAGGTCTCGGCGCGCGCGCGACGGCGCGCGCGCGACGTTCGCGCCTCGGCGCGGCGCCGACGCGCGCATGACGCGGCGTCGATGATTGACGACGACGCATCACTCGGCGACGCGCGACGCGCGACGCGCATCGCCCGAGGCGCGCCCTCGACGCCGCGCGACGACGCGCGCGATGCCGCGCGCGACGACGCGCGCGACGCCGCGCGCGACGACGCGCGCGACGCCGCGCGCCGCG
>MDSW01079567.1_pt1 | contig 15479 bp, 10 predicted proteins | sample 811171 | NCBI WGS metagenome assembly MDSW01 (sample SAMN05326641, study PRJNA326480) | marine metagenome | isolation source: seawater | place: Atlantic Ocean: North West | collected 2012 | reverse complement strand
TGAGGCGATGGAACTGACTGTGCATGCGCCCTCCTGTCTCGATGGCCAGGATCGCCACCTCCTCGTTCAGTCGGCCGCGCATCGCCTCGTTGTACATCTACGTCTTCTCCGCGACAGCGTGTTGAAGTGCCGCGCCGGGGCGTGAGTGGGCGCGGTGCACTGCCGTCAGGTTGTCGTGATGAATCCCGATGACGTTCCGGAGGGTGGTGTCGCCGTACACTCGTTGGGCTCTGTACCCGCATGCGGTCATGTCGGGGAAGACGATGTCCGCGATGGTTTTTTAAACGTTTACCACAGAGCCGGATTTGGAGACGCTCGCCCTCACAACTACCTACCTGCGAAGATAATTACATGATTCCACCTGATTTGGATAGCCTCACCGCTTGGTGTGCTTCCTTGTCGTTCGTCTCGAAATTCGAAAAGCGTTGGTGCGTTTGCTGTTCCGTGTCTTCTTCCCCTTGGTGTGTACACCCCATGGTGTGCATGATGGTCGACCCCCCGACGTACGTCCTTCTCCACCTCCATGTGGATGATCCACGGGGTTCATCGCGACCCCCCTTGTCGTTGGTCGCACCCCCAGCCATCTCTTCGCGCCCGCCTTCCCCAGGACGCGATTGTGGTGCTCACGGTTAGAGAGTGTACCAACAGTGCCGTAGCAACGAGATAGCACCAACCGTTGTTCTCCAGATGGCAACTTAATTACAGCATAACCGTCAACACCTTTCTTGATGAGCGTCGCAACCGTCCCCGCGGCGCGCACGAGCTTCCCCCCCTGTCCTGGGCGGAGCTCTATATTGTGCACAAACGTACCAACAGGCATCGTTTCGAGGGGCATCGCATTTCCGGGACGAATGTCAACCCCCGTATCCCCAGCTAAGATTGAATCACCAGTTTTCATGCCGTCAACAGCAAGAATGTACGAAGGCCTATGCCCTTCAAAATCAACCAGCGCGATACGCGTGGTTCTGTTGGGATCGTACTCGATGCGTCGGACCGTCCCAGCAACATCTCGGAGCTTGCGCTGAAAGTCGACCATCCGATACAGGCGCTTATGTCCACCACCGCGGTGCCACACAGTGATCTTGCCGCAGTTGTTTCGACCACCAGACTTTGATAGGCCCTTCGTAAGAGGCTTGTACGGTTTCCCTCTCCAGAGGGTCGAGCGATTGGTTGTGATGCGTCCGCGCTGACCAGAGCTGGTGGGCTTGTGCACCTGCAAATAAAGAATCGCAGAGTTAGTCATGATGCAGCAACTCAGTAAAAGCCTCATTTAAAACCCAGTTTGTTTTTTCAACCCCACCACCCTCACCACTAGCGGACAAGAGGTAAGGACACAAAAGGAAGACGCACCTTGAGCGTCTTCGTCGCACAGTTAGCAAATCGGCGCGTTATGGCAAATCTGAGCGCAAGAGATCTTTGCCCACACGAAACGATATTCGATGCAGTGAACCCCCTCAGCCCACAGTGATCTCTGATCGGCGACGCAAATGTGGCTTTCCCGGACTCTCGGAACTCCCCTGTCGAGCAGCGGACGCCTTGTACTATACTTTTCACGACGCCTGCGCAAGCGATCGAGGCGTTTTCCGACTCAGAAGTCACTTTTGTCAATACTAAGTTCCGTGCGCTTGCGTGGTTTGAAGCAGCTCCACGACCTAACGAGTGAGCCTTTTGCGACGCGAACGATCGGAGTGAACAAAGCGGAACACGCCGTGATCCGGGAGCAGTTTCAGCGCACGTCACATTTGATGCACCAGTCCACAATCGGGAGAATACGCGTCGAAGAAGCTGCATTGTCGTTGAAAACCCGTGCTGCTCGGAAGAGCGAGCCGCGAACGTGACAGCAGGTGCTGCGACCCGAATCTCGAACTGCAACAAATGTTACTTTCTGGGTAATCTTGTGTGCTTTAAAACTTGTAATCATGATCTCAGGAATTCTCTAAAATCCTCGTCATCTCATCAGGTTTGTCGAGAACTGCATAGGATAACTCCGCAGTTTTATCGCGAGACTCGAAATTTTCGGCGAGTCGTGGCTGCTCTCCTCAAAGGTCTGTTGAAGCTTGGAATTTCGGTAGGATACTAGTCTGCTGTATGCACCGACCAGTTCGACAATCAATTAATTTACTGTCTCACCCTCTCTCGCTTGGCGTCGCGCGTCACAGTGCGCGGTCAGACCATGATGTCAAGCGGGGATGCTCGTTTCTTCGTTTCTCACAAGAAGGGAGAGATTGCCGAGCTGCGTGAAGAGATCAACTCACAGGACCGAGATAAAAAGAAAGATGCAGTCAAGAAGGTAATCGCGGCGATGACTGTGGGAAAGGATGTTTCGATGCTCTTCACTGATGTCGTCAACTGCATGCAAACGGATAATGTCGAGTTGAAAAAGCTCGTCTATTTGTACTTAATCAACTATGCCAAGAGTGAACCCGACTTGGCCATCCTCGCAGTCAACACATTCGTCAAAGACTCTCAAGATCCGAATCCTTTGATACGTGCTCTGGCAGTTCGCACGATGGGTTGCATCCGTGTGAACAAGATCACGGAGTATTTGTGTGATCCCTTGCAACGAACTCTTGGGGATGACGATCCGTATGTCCGAAAGACGGCTGCCATATGCGTTTCCAAACTGTTTGACATCAATCCTGAACTCGTTGAAGATCGTGGCTTTATCGACCAACTTCAGGAACTACTTGCAGATAACAACCCCATGGTTGTTGCAAATGCCGTAGCTGCGCTTGCTGAAATAAGGGACAATGCACATAGTCCATGCAGTGTCTTCCTGCTGGATACGAACACCGTCTATAAGCTACTCGCCGCGCTCAACGAATGTACTGAGTGGGGTCAGGTGTTTATATTGGACTCTCTCGCATCATACAGTGCTCGTGACGAACGCGACGCTGAGAGCGTCGTTGAGCGAGTCACCCCACGACTTCAACACGCAAATTGCGCTGTTGTTCTCTCTGCAGTCAAAGTAATTATCAGCCAACTTGAAGTATGTTAACATCGTCGGGATCCTTTGAACATGCATGCCAAGATCCACTAACAAGTTTGACCCGAACCTCCAACCTCGCGGTGCAGGCCATTCGCAACCCTGGCACTAGCCGCTTGCTCGTGAAAAAACTGGCCCCTCCTCTTGTGACTATGCTCAGTGCCGAGGCTGAAATACAGTACGTTGCACTTCGAAACATTAACTTGATCGTCCAGAGATACCCAGAGATTTTGCAGAACGAAATAAAGGTATTCTTCTGCAAGTATAATGACCCAGTTTTTGTGAAGCAAGAGAAGCTCGAAACGATGGTGAAGCTGTCATCCGAACATAACATTGAGCAGGTGCGCTTCCCCCGCAAGTCCTACCAGTGGGATGACACGAAAACACTCAATTCACAAGAATTTCTCGCTCATTTGGCCACAGATTTTATCGGAATTGAAAGAGTACGCCACAGAAGTTGACGTCGACTTCGTTCGAAAAGCTGTTCGTGCGATCGGCCGCTGCGCCATCCTTATTGAATCTGCAGCGGAACGCTGCCCCAGTGTCCTTCTTGAGCTTATCGGGACGAAGGTCAACTACGTTGTCCAAGAAGCTATCGTTGTCATCAAGGACATCTTCAGACGATATCCAAATCAGTATGAGGGAGTGATCGGGACATTGTGTGACTCTTTGGATTCCTTGGATGAACCCGAAGCAAAGGCATCAATGATCTGGATCATCGGGGAGTACGCTGAGCGCATCGAAAATTCCGAGGAACTACTGGAAGCTTTTGTACGTATCCCCTTTGTTTTTAATTTGTTTTTTCTCTCTCTTTGCGACGCACTAGGCTCATCAACTGACACCTCATTGATGCCTATCCCTGTCCCTCTATTTACTTTGAAAGCTGGATACCTTTCTTGAAGAAACATCCGAAGTGCAGCTACAGTTGCTGACTGCGACAGTGAAACTTTTCCTCAAGAAACCTTCCAGTGGACCTCAGATTTTGATTCAAACTGTGCTCAAACGGGCGACAAACGAGACAGACGACCCAGATCTTCGTGATCGTGCCTTCATTTATTGGCGCTTGCTTTCCTCAGATCCAGAAGCTGCTAAAGAGGTGGTTCTAACTTCCAAACCTACCATCCGGGACGAGCGAAGCTCTCTTGATGTTGACCTCTTGAATGAACTACTTCACCAGATCTCCACACTAAGTTCTGTATATTACAAACTCCCCTCGACCTTTGTCGCCACTTCAAGTGTTGATGCGTACCGTCTTGAGAATGACAAAAACAATGAGCAGGAGGTGACACTCTCGGAAGTTCAACAAGATTCCGGTGATGCACAGACAAAAAATCCAGGTGGCCTAGACTTGCTCGTTGACCTCATGGATGGTGTCGGTGCGCAACCTCAATCACTATCACAGCCTGTTGTAGATGATATAGGTGAAGAATATGGGCTCAGCACACCGTCATTGACTTCCACTTCAGTCTCGTCTGATGCGAGTAAACTGATCGAACATACAGTCTTGCTGTCAGCAGAGAAAGGAGCTGGCCTTGAAATTGCTGGTGCTATCTTTAGAGGTTCAAACGGAAATCCAACTTACCACCTGACATTCACAAATCGCACGCCAGCTCACCTTGATGGCTTTCAATTACAATTTAACAAAAACACGTTCTGCTTATCTCTGCAGCAGCAGCCGCAGATATCATCAGTTGGCCCTGGAGAAACTAGAAATTGTGTGTTACCACTCTCATTTAATGGTCAGAGCTCTGGAAACTTCGCGAGCCCTGTGCTGCAAGTCGCAGTGAAGTCTCCACAACAAAATCAAGCTGTATTTTACTTCGACGACAATGTGCCTCTTCAAGCTGTGCTTCTTCCCGACGGCCGCATGGATACCAGCACGTTCGTGCAATTGTGGAAAATTTACACGGAAACAGTTAGGCAAGTTCCGGTATCTCACACAGTTCGAAGCGTCGATGATGTGTTGAGGATAATGTGCCAAAGCGGGTGGTTCTACATCTCTCGGCACACAGAGCCTGGAAATGGTCAAACCGCGGTCTACATTTCCGGTATGATTTCCATGTCCGAACAAAAGCGTTGGATTCTACTCGATATTACCTTTGATAGCACCACACGAAAGATACTCGTGAAGGTCCGTACAAACGTCGAAGGACTCGCAGATATGGTTTTTGCTTCACTTGAACGTGTTCTCTCAAGGTGACAGGAGGTGCCTGCAACGAGAATATGGTACATGCAGTTACAGAGAGGTGGATTTAGATTACTACCTGGATTAGACCTATTGCGTTGAACTGCGAAAATTTAGACTAGCTATAGAGCAAGCCACTCGTTCTGGTGCTGATACTCCAGTCGCGCCCCCTCTGAGCCTGACATCCATAAGTCCCGCCTCGAGTGTCAATTTTGTGGCGATGAGTGCTGCTCTGACACGAGATTTATGCACCTGCAGCTCATCCCATGTCAGAAGCAAGCGCTTCAGTTGAGGTCTTGTCACTTGCCCTTCAAGTTTTGAAAGCATGTCGTCGAAACGGGATTCTTCAGCTGGACGGCATAATGTGTAGGCAGACCCTCGACGACCTCCGCGGGCAGTTCGCCCGACGCGATGAATATATGTTTTCAAATGAGTCGGAGAATCATACGAGATGACTGCGCTTACATGATCAACGTCAAGACCGCGTGTTGCAGCATCAGATGCTACGAGCAGGAGATTGAGTCCACTCTTAAACGCTTGCAGGGCCTCTGTTCTCTTTGCCTGAGAGGCGAACGAACTATACTCCACTGGTGAAGATGGAAGTCCAACCATCGAGTTCAAGAACAGAAACAGACGGTGCGTGGCATCCACTGACGAAGTGAAGATGATGACTGGCACTCTTCCTAACCTGTGGAGCAGAGCACAGAGTGCTAACGGCTTATCGTCGCCCTCTGTCTTAATTACGGTTTCCTCAAGTCTCTCTGGAAGCAAATATCGTGCATCTTCAGGAAGATTGCTTGAGGTGGCAGTCAACATTTTTGGCGCGTGCAGCTGGAGGGCACTTAGGCGCGTTGGATCACGAGTTAGTGTGGCAGAGAAAAGCATTTTTTTCAGTCGCCGAAATGAACAATGACGTTCTCCAATATTGGTCCTTGGCGGTCGCGAACCGGTTGCAGAAATCACCAAACGTAGCCACTCCTGGTATGATTGGCGCAAAACGCGATCCACTTCATCAACCACAAGATACTCTACTTCAGTCAGCGAAAAGTTTTTGGTTTCTCTGATGTGAGCAGCCAAGCGGCCGGGAGGTGTCACAAGCACGTCCGTATGATATTCAAGTGCATTTTCTGAGCGTTGAGGTGAAGTGTCAGTCATGCCTTTAAAGTAGTCTGTGTCACGCGGTGCATCTAGGAGTCCGTCATAACCCACCGACTTTGGAAGATGCGCAGGCGTTCCCTCATATGCTTCCGGGCCCCGTGCAACACCCACTCGGAGACCAAGGGCCTCGCAGAGGGGCGAGAAGACTTGAGCCACCTGCATTGCGAGATCACCGGTGGGCACCACAACAAGTGCGCGGAGGCGATGCTTATTTGTTCGAGATGTCAAGCCCTGCACGAGGGGCAGTGCATATGCCAATGTTTTCCCACTGCCCGTCGGAGCGCAGACGCAAAGATCTCTTTCGAAATTAGCACCTCCCCCAGTTTGTTTCCAAGTCGCGGCTTGCACTGCGAACAGTTTATCGAAACCCCTAGACGTCAGAGCAGAACGCAATCGTGCATGCATGCCTCGCACCCCTAATACATCGTCTTCACCGGGAGGTATGCGGACCAGATGTCGCATCCATGGCAATGATGCCTGCACTCGCTCGCGTTTCAACCGTCGCACTTCTTGCCCCGGAAATCCGCTGTTTCCGTATGCTTCATCACGGACTCGCTTCGTATTATGCGGGCGCTTGCAACTGAGCGGCAAAGCGTCATCACTGTCCATTACGCAATCTCCGCTCGCTCGTACAGCTCGGAGGTCGTGGGTCGACCAAGAACACCTCCCTGACTCGTGGTGCGAGTAGGGTATCAATATTACTTTTTTTACTTTCGTATAAAATACTTTTTGTCGATAAGCTTGCTATGATCTTAGCGACTAAAATATGCAGGGATATCGTGTGGAAATGAGTAATACAACTGGTATTCTACTAGCTAGCTAGCTAGCTAGCTAGCTCTACAGCTACCATAACGTACTATGACCACCATAACGTAATATTAGACTATGATAGTTCATAGACAGACTACTATCATACCATAATATAGACTAGACTAGTTAATCTAGTCTTACGACACTTTCAAAATATCATAGTCTGTGATACTTTCAAGATACGAGATAGTCGACTACCTTACGCATACTGCCTTGAAGACCATATATCATATCAGAGAATCATAATCGTCGCGGCAGCCGTCGTCTCGCCTTGCAGGTGCTCCCGACCCCCGCTGGAGCGCTTTTGCAGAACCAAAAGAAAAATCACACGCGAGGTCCGGGTCTCAGTGACTGTCGCGTGGTGCAGGAAACGCGATTTTTTGGGATCGGAGCCATCGAAGATAGTGTCGGCCAGCACGGTTGTCGTTTTCTCGTCTCTGCTCGGGTGTCGGCGCTCCAAAAACGTACCTTCGCACTCAGGAGCAGAGAAATCCCCGAAAGCAGGGTTATTGTCTCGGTTTCATTGAGGCGCCGAGGGATTGTAGGGTCGAGCACGCCCCCCCGAAGTGGCGCGTGCTTCGGCGTCGTGGACTCATTAGACATGAAGAGGGCGTGCTCACAACCCTCTCATCATGCTCGAGAAGTGGATTTGCCACGAATGTTAGATCCGGAATATTGGCAGAAGCTCTGCCCCGAGTTGCATGTCGCGGACAGGGATTGGCAACTGAATGTGACGCCAATGATTGCCGCGGAGGGAGTAATATCAGACGCGCGCGCAGCCATCCGAAGAGACGGCTTCACAAAAATACCCGCAGCTTGTCTACCTTGGAGTTCTGTGAATCACCGTGCCCTGGCGGTCGCTGCTACGAGGCTTGTGAGGCATGGCTGGAACCCCACGTGGCTGCTGATGTTTGACGAGGGATGGGCCATTGCTCACGAGTTGACCGAGATCGTAGAGCGCGCCACAGGCAACAACTTGAGTTTTGACGTACTCTCGTGGCACGTCGATCCTGCTGATGTCGAAACAACAGCCTTTAGCCCACACCGTGATCGTCAACCTGATGACAGTGCTGCAACGTTTCGCGTTGATGGTACTGCTATGTACGCGACTGCCTGGATAGCTCTAACGGATTCGACGCCAGAGAACTCGTGTTTGTGTTTCATTCCTCGCTATCAGGATCCCGGATATTCCATCGGCGATAACGACGATCCTGGTGAGTCAGACGCTGATCCTTTACGTCTTTGCTTACCGAACAAGGAAGCATTCCAACATGTGACGCCTGTTCCAGCCGAAGCAGGGTCGGCGGTCATCTTCACACATCGAGTAATCCACTGGGGCAGTCGTGGACGGGGAAGACCGGAAAGCTATGGTCTTCCCCGTGTCGAGCCTCGCGTTTGTATCTCCTTCGGATTTGCAGATGATGCGTTCGAACCTGCGTATATGTCCCGTTGCAAAAACTTACCTTTTCCTCCTTTATCACAAAGGGTGGCTCTTGTCGCGTCACAAATGATTGCTTATCACGAGCGCTTCCCGTTGAACGCTAGGGAGCTCAAAATATTCCACGATGCTATATCTACCAATGCAGCCGAGCTAGACCCATTGTATCGGAAAAAAGTCATGGATGAATACGTACGCGCTACCTCGGCTACCATCGGCGGTGCTGACAGGAAGTACGTCGGGGAAGATAAATCGGAGAGACAGACTAGTGCCACTTATGATGACGACGACGATGCCATCTTGGAAAGAGCTCTTGACGCCAAGATTAAGGGTGTTGGAGATGATTTCGAGGATGATTTCGATGAGTGGGAGGATGGAGTCCAGTCAGAAGATGACAACTCCAAGAATCAGACAGCTCTACTCAACAAGAGGAAAAAAATGAATGAAGCTCGTACACACTAGCTCTAGCTAGCTATTCCTATACCAGCTCCTATGCCAGCTGTAGGAAGAACTAATCTCTAGCTAAATTATCTAAGCTCTAGGCAGGCTTTTCCCACCCTGATGATCAACTGTCATATGGAAATCGGATCGAAAATCGGGTGGAAACCTCCTCACGGAGACGCAACCCCCCACTCCATTGTGACGCCGCATGCGTCAGATTCTTGACAGATAGTGCCACACTTTATCGATGCTATCGTACGTAGATGCCCCCTATGAACATCTTTGTAAGTGTGATCATCTCACGAAATCGTCGTCCTGCGGCAGCATGCGCTGCTCTTATGACGCGTCGTCCCCTTGGAGGCAAGACAACAACAACGTACCACCCGATTTTCCACCCGATTTTGGACCGACATTTTTAAACCGTAATTTCAGGGTTCAGACCCACCCGATTTTGCCCACACCACCCGATTTTCGATTTTAAAATCGGGTGGTTCCACCCGAATTCGGGCGGTCTGAGCAAAATCGGGTGGAAAATCGGGTGGGTGACCCGATTTTCCACCCGATTTTAGACCCGATTTTAGACCCGATTTTCCACAAAAACCCCCTACTTTCGAATATAAAATTCTTTTTTGTCAAAATTTATGCCCATTTTTTGTCCGTGACGATCAGTGACGAAAAAAGTGACTACCAGTGACGATCAGTGACGACTAGTTAGGAAAAAGTGACGAACAGATGGGGACTTTTTGGTCCACGATACGCCGCGGCGCCTGCGCACCCCCATGCCGTCCGCTCAACCCCATGGGACCCCCCAGGATTCCGTACCCGAGGTCGGGGGAGCATGGGGGACGGCCGCGGAGCGCCCCAGGGGGGTCCCATGGGGTTGAGCGGACGGCATGGGGGTGTTAACTCAAGAGTAACTCAAGAAACACGTCATAAAGGTGGATTTTCGTGAGAGGCATTGAAAAGAACGCCCGCTACTGAAGGCTCGTCTGAAGGCTCCTCGCCACCCCCCCGGTCCCCCCCGCGGCGTCGAGCATCGTCTCCCGCCCCAACGCCCCCTCCTCTCGCTTGAGCGTCGCCGCGCCGAGCGCCGCGAACGACCCGACCCCCCGGGAATACTCGCCGGTCCCCGCCGCCGCCGCGTCTCCTCCCCGTCGCTCGTCGTCGCCGTCGCTCGTCGCCGCCAAAGCCCGCTCCCTCGCCTCCTTCTTCCCCATCGGGCTCGCGACGGGAGACACCAGCCCCGCCCTGAGCAGACTCCCGCGCCCCACCCCCGCCTTCACCGGCCCGATCTTCGTCCCCTCCCTCGACTCGATCGCGAACCTCCGGCGCACGGATTCCTCCCGCGCCTTCTCCGACGCGACGCGCCTTTGCTTCTCCTCCAGCTCCTCCCGCCGCATCGTCGCGTCCGCCGCCCCCGCGTCCCGCAGCCGACGCTCGTACTCGAGCTCATACCGCGTCTTCTCGCGCTTCTCCGCGCGCTTACCCTCGCGCCGAGCCCTCGCCTCGACGCGGCGCGTGCGAACCGCGAAACGCGAGGCCGCCTCGGCCTCGTCCTCGCGCCGAAGCGCCTCGCGCTCGTACCCCGCGGCGACGTCGCGCTCGAGCCGGCTTCGCCGTCGAGCCTCCCCCCGAGCGTCCTTGGCCCACGCCTCGACGCGGAGACGCTCCTTTTCCTTCGCCTCCGCGTCCTCCCGCAGTTTCATCTTCTCCGCGCGTTTTCGCTCCACGATCGTTCGCTCCTCGAGGAGCTTTCGCCTGCGCGCCTCCTCGAGGCGCCGCTTGTCTTCCGCCGTCGCGTCGCGCCGATCGCGCCCGAGCTCGGCGGCGTATCCTCGCGCCCTCGCGATGCCCCCTTCGGCGCGCTTGAGCAGCTCTTCCCGCGCGACCCTCTGCTCCTTGATGCGCGCCGACGCGCGCTCGCGGTCCTCCGCGGCGAGCTCCTTGGCGCGCTTCAGACGGATTCGGAGCTCCGCGACGGACATGTCCTCCAGTAACCCCAAGCCTCCTGCGAGGGAGAGCTCCGCGACGGCGCGGCGCGTGTTCGCCGCGCCGCCTCCCCCGCGGCACTCGCCCGAGTCTCTCTGCGCCGCCTCGAACGCGCGAATCTGCGCCACCAGATCCGCCTTTCGCCTTCGGTCCCGCGCCCGCTCCTCCGCCAACCTCAGCTCCGCGGCTCGCTTCTCCGCGACGCGCGAATCCGCGGCGGCCTTGCGCCGTTCCCCGAGCTCCGCCTTGGCCAGTTCGACCCTCTGCTTCTCCTCCACCACCTTCTCGCGCATCGCGGATCGCCGCTCGCGATCCCTCGCCTTGGCCTTCGTCGCCTTGGCCTCCAACGACTTGGTCAGCGCCTTGGCGCGCTCCGCCTCGAGCGCGTTCTTCTCCAGCGCCTCTCGCCGCGCCTCCAGAGCCTTCTCGAACGCCGCCTCCATCTCCTTCTTCGTCTCCTCGATTCTCCTCAGCTCCCTCGCCTTATCCTCGTCCCGCATCCGCGCCTGCCAGTTCTCGAACTCGGCGCCGTCCCGCAGGTTCATCTCGAAATCCGCGATGCGCCGCGCCTCCTCCCTCCGCCGCTTCTCGTACGTCGCGTCCTCCCGAAGCGTCGCCGCCGCCGTCATCTTCACCTCCACCTTCTTCGGGTACTCCGGCATCGGCAGCGGCACCCCGGGGGGCACGGGGAGGCCGCCTCGGCTCTTCTCGAGAGACACCCGCTCCGCCTCAAGGCGCTCCGCCTCCACCTCCGCGCGCACCTTCTCGACGTTCGTCGGGCGCTCGGACGCGCGGAGTTTGAATTGTAATTTTTGCGCCTCCTCCAGACGCGCCTCCGCCTCCGCTCGGTTCCGCCGCTTCGCGCGCTCAAGCTCGATCTGCTCCGCGGTCGGGCCCGCGCGAACGACCGGCGCGGGGCGGGGCTTGATCGGCTCGCGCTTCGGCTCGGGCGGCGGCAGAGGTTTCGGCCTCGAGGGGTGGAACCGGAACGGCTCGGGCACCGTCGCGTTGGTGAGTCTCGGACCCGATTTCTTCTTCTTCTTCCTCAGAGTCCCGTTTTCCGAGTCCTCGTCCTCCGGTTCGTACTCCGTCTCCTCCTCGTCCGTCGATTCGTACAAACCGCCGGCGCCCTTCGGCGGTTTCGTCGCGAGGTACACGAGGCGCTCCTGCTTCTCCAGGAGGCGATCCGCCTCGGCGCCCCACGCGACGACGCCCGCGACGCAGTTATCCACCCACGGGGGATCGAAGGATTTGAGCCACTCGTCGCGGCAGTGGTCTCGCAGGTTCGCGCCCTCGTCGCCGAAGAGGTACTTGACGAAGACGATCATCTTGCGCGGGTCCTGCACCTCCACGAGCGACCTGTTGGTTGGTTGGTGTGGCGTTGGGAGGGGTTTAGGGGGGGGGTGAACGCGGGGGGTGAGGGTGTGGTGGAAGCGGAGGCGAACCGCCGACGGAACGACGGGCGGGGGAGGGAGAAAAAGTCAACGCGAGGGCGTGCGAAACTCGTGCGCTCGCGCGCGCTCGGCCGAATGCTTCCTCTTCGCGCGCCTCACCTGAACTGCGGGAAGCCGAGCTCCTCGAGCCTGAGCAGGGCGAGGTACGCGTACACGACGTAGATGTCCTTGTCCCTGCGCAGGACGGTGGCGGCGTTGTGGTGCATGAAGGCGCGCACGAAGACGCCGAGGAAGGCGCGGTACCTCGTCACCCCGTACAAAATCTGCCGCAGGAACGTCGCGTCGTCCGCGTGCCGAACGTTCCACGCCGCGAGGCGCTCGTCCGCGTGCGCGTCCAGCGTGACGCGCGCGGGGTTGAAGCTCGAGCACAGCTCGATCGCGCGCGCGATCAGGTCGCCCGCGTCCATCGGGCGCATCGGGCGCTCCGGGATGCTGGGGTAGGAGGACGCGGGGACCGGGTTCGGCATGGCGAACGGACCGAGGACGACGCTCTCGTCTCGTTGCGGCCGATGATGAGGCCCGAGAAAAACGACGCGGGCGCCCTCGACGAGACGGGGGTGGGGGGGCTGGGTGCCTTCCCTCCACCGGGACGAACGCCGGGCGCCACCCGCGACGCGAGCGCGACGAGACCGACCCGCCGACGCGGGCGAGGTCCGCGGCGAGCGAGGCCCGACCGCGAGACCGGCGCCGCGTGCGAGGCGCCCCCGCGCGAGTGAGAGATGGGGCCCCGGAGAGAGCCGGGAACGTCCTGATTTGGAAAATCATGCGACCCGTTTTTCCCCCTTGAAGGTCCGCGCGTCCCCGCCTCGATGATCGCACACTCTCGGATGCGATCGACGCCCGACAAAGAAAAAGTGGATCGCCTTTACCATCGCCGACGCCTCCGATCCCCCTCCCCCGCGCCCGCACTCCGCCTCGCGCTCCGCCTCGCGGCGCTCCCGCCGCCATGCCCACCTCGCACGTCCTCGTCGCGCTCTCCTCCGTCATGTTCACCGCCGCGTCCGGGCACACCCTCCGCACGATCCGCGACCGGCGCCACCACCACCGCCCGCGAGGTCGACCCCGCGCCGGCTCGTCGCCCCTCGCGGCGCGCCACCGCCGCTCGTCCACCACCACCCCGGCGCGCGCGTCCGCGTCCTCCCGCGACGATACCACGCACTGCCCCGAGATCGAGGCGCTCAAGACCAAGCCTCCCTGGCACGAGCTCGGCACCCCCGAGGAGCGCGTCGCGCAGCTCGGCCTCGAGCTCGACGGCCGCGTCGCGACGAACCCCGCGGGCGTCTTCTACCCCGCCGTCCTCGTCGGCCACCTCGCGTACGTCTCCGGCCAAGTGCCGCGAAACGCCAACGGATCGCTGATCGTCGGCCAGTGCGGGAAGGACCTCACCGAGGAGGAGGCGGTCGAGGCGGCGAGGGTCGTCGGGCTCACCATGCTCGCGACGATGCGGCAGCAGTTCGGGAGCCTGGACAACGTGCGGAGGATCGTCAAGGTGAACGGGTTCGTCAACGGCGACAACGACTTCACCAAACAACCCGCCGTCGTCAACGGACTCGCCAACCTCCTCATCGACGTCTTCGGGCCCGCGGGGAAGAGTTCGAGGAGCGCCGTGGGGAGCTCGGGGCTCCCGCTCGGCATACCGGTCGAGGCGGAGGCCATAGTGGAGCTGAAAATGTAGAGGGACCCGCGTATATTCGTATAGGATATTATTATCATCACAAGTGTTTGGCGCATGAACGAGAAGAGTCTAGACTACCGTACCTTCGCGGACGGACTCCCGCCGCCGTCGTAAAACCTCGCGCGTCTCCTCTCGCGCTCGAGCGCCTCCTCCGACGCTCTCGCCTCCGCCTCGGCGCGCGAACGGCGTATCGCCGCGCGGGTCGCCGCGTCCTCCGCGACCCGCGCCGCGTTCGTGCGCGCGAACGAGGCGCAGCGCGCGCGGTGCCAGGAGACGGGTCGAGCGCGGCGACGTCTCTCGACGCGACGATCGTTCGCGTCGGCGCCGGAACTACTTCCTCCCCCGTCTTCGTCGTCGGCGGCGGCCTCCGCCGCGGCGCGCGCCTTCGCGCGCGCCTCGGTCGCGCGCCGCGATTCGGCGCGGAGCTCCGACGCGGCGCGCCTCGCGGCGCGGACGCGCTCGCGGTGCTCGGCCTCGGCGACGCGGAGCGCGGACCGGCGCGCCGACGCCCACGCTCGGCGCTCTTCGCGCGTGCGCCGAGCGAACGCGTCGCGCCACGAGGGGAGGTGGCGGCGATCCTCCGGAGACGCGTCGAGGACGCCTCCTCCCTCGTCGTCGACGCCGCGCTCGACGCCGCGCGTCGCGCAGAGCGCGCGCCACACGTCGTCGTCGCGCGCGATCGCCGCGAGGGATCGCGCGACGCAGGATAACGCGCACACGTCCCACGCGGCGTCGAGTCGGCGCGCCACGAGCGCCCACGCGACGTGATGACGGCGTTGATTCTCCGCGGCGGCTGGGGACGACGCGTTCGGAGAGGAGGAGGTCACCGCGTCTCGGGCCCCGGCGCGCGCCGTCGTGCCCTCCGAGGACATCGCGCGACGCGCGGGCAGGGACCCGGGCGCCCGCGCGCGGGCGCCGCGCGCGGGCGAAGTGTCGGGAGGATGCGCGACGCGGAGCGTCGTTGTTGTTGTCGTAACGGTGAGCGAGTGAGACTTCGCGAATCGATTCGCGCGCCGATACTCCCACGCCGACGTGTCACGTCTCATCCGAGACGTCCGTCGGGTAGTCCATCCCCGCGCCCGCGTCGCCACTGCTCGCGCGCGCGCCTCGGTCGCCTCCGCCCGCCGTCGTCGCATCCGCGCGCGATGTTCGCCCCCGCGGCCTCCCCTCGCGCGGCGCCTCTCCGCGCGTCCGCGCCGCGCGCCTCGCGCGCGCCCCGCGTTCGCGCGCGCCCCGCGTTCCCCGACGACGCGCCGCGCCTCGCCAGTTGGCACCGCGCGCGTCGTCGTCGTCCGCGATCGTCGCCCCGCGCGACGACGGGCGCCGCCTCCCCCGCCTCTCGG
>MDSW01090680.1_pt1 | contig 15482 bp, 11 predicted proteins | sample 811171 | NCBI WGS metagenome assembly MDSW01 (sample SAMN05326641, study PRJNA326480) | marine metagenome | isolation source: seawater | place: Atlantic Ocean: North West | collected 2012 | reverse complement strand
TTTATTGGACTCTAGAGGAGTAATTTCAGTTGCAGAGCGAACAGGATATATAAATAGAATTAGAGACCTTGCTAAAGGATCTGGATCAGTATGGTTACAAAGCCAAGAAAAATAAATGTCCGAATTACTTATTGAACTTTTTAGCGAAGAAATGCCACCAAACTTGCAAATAAATGCAAGAAATCAATTTGAAAGTTTATTAAAAGAGGAGCTAAAAACTTTGAGTTTAAAATTTGATTCAATTCAAGCTTTTTCTACACCAACGCGAATAACTATTTTAATACCTGACTTACCAAAAAAAATTAAAATTTTACCTTACGAGGCAAAGGGTCCTAAATTTGGTGTACCACAAGATGTAATTAAAAATTTTGCAAAATCTAAGAAAATAAGTATTGAGGACATATACAAAAAAAAACTTGATAAAGGCACCTTTTATTTCGCAAAAATTAAGGGAAAAGAAATAGATACAGCAGACGAGCTTACTAAAATCATACCAAAATCACTGAACGAAATATCTTGGAAAAAATCGATGAAATGGTCTAATTATGATTTAAACTGGGGACGACCACTTAGATCTATTCTGACAATTTTCGATAATAAGCACATTAAATTCAAATATGCCCACCTTGAAACTGTAAATTTTATGGTAGTAGAGGAAGATTCTGAGATTAAACAAAAAAAAATTAATAGTTTTAAAGAATATAATGAATTTCTTAATAGAAACCAAATAATACTTGATCATAAAAAAAGAGCCAAATTTATTTCAGATAAGATTCAGTCAATATATAAAAGCAAATTATGTAAAACTTCTATTGATGAAAAACTTCTTTTAGAGGTTAGTAATTTGGTAGATAAACCAATTATTATTTTGGCTAAGTTTGACGAGAATTATTTAAAGTTACCAAAAGAAGTCGTTAAATCCACACTACAGTATCACCAAAAATACTTCACTTTAGTTGATCAAAAGGAAAGATTAAGAAATGAATTTGTTATTGTTGCAAATAAACAAGATACAAAAAAATTAATTAAGCTGGGTAACGAAAGGGTAGTAGAGGCAAGACTCTCAGATGCCAGTTTTTTCTGGGAAAGGGATAAATCATCCAATCTAATAAAACAGATAAATAAATTAAAAAAAGTAACATTCTATGAAAATCTTGGATCAATTTATGAAAAAACACAAAGATTACGAAAAATGGCCTATTTTATTTCTGATGAGATGAACTTGAATAAAGAAAAAATTGAAATTGCCGCTTCAATCTCCAAATCTGATTTAGTTTCTGGTCTCGTTGGTGAATTCCCTGAGCTTCAGGGGGTAATGGGAAAATACTTTGCTTTCAGCCAAGGTTTTGAAGAAGATGTTTGTCGGGCAATAAGCGAGCACTACTTGCCAATAAGTATTTCTTCATCTGTTCCAAAAAAACCAATTAGCTCTGCTCTTTCTATTATAGACAAATTGGATACTCTAGTTGGATTTTATTTAATTAATGAAAAGCCCACCAGTTCCAAAGATCCTTTTGCGTTGAGAAGAGCTGCTATTGGTTTATTAAGAACAATAATTGAAAACAATCTTACAGTAAAATTGAGGGATCTGATCGATAAATCTATAAAAATTTACTTAGATCAAGGCGTAAAACAGATAAATAACAACGTGAGTAAAGAGTTAATAGTATTTTTTAGGGAAAGAATGAAAAATATTTTTAAAGAAAAAAATATAAGAAATGATATTATTGAAGCCTCAATTAGTTCACATTTAAGTGATAATTTTTTGGAATTGTATAAAAAGACTTTAATTATGAAAAAATTCATTTCTAGAGATTTAGGTAAAAATGCGGTTTCTACTTATAAAAGAGCATCAAATATTTTAGATCAAGAAAAAATAGAATTAAAGAACGGACCTGATGCAGTTCTTTTTCAATACGACGAAGAAAAAGAGCTTTTTCAAAGAATCAATGAAATTAGAAAAGCTTTTACTTTAAAAGAAGATAAGAAAAATTATGAGGAACATCTAAAACTTTTATCTGAAACCAAACTATCAACAGATAAGTTTTTTAATAATGTAAAGGTTAACGATGAAAATAAAGACCTAAAGAATAATCGTCTAGAACTTTTGCAAATTTTGTGCTCTACTTTTAATAGTTTTGTAGATTTCTCAAAATTAGAGGGAACTTAATGTCAAAATACATATTTAGTTTCGGAGATAAACATACTAAAAAAATTAAAAATTCTAGAAATATTTTAGGTGGTAAGGGATCTAATTTATCTGAAATGGCAAGATTGGGATTGCCAGTCCCTCCGGGTTTTACAATTTCTACGGAGATGTGTAAGGTTTTTTATAATAGTAAAAGAAAACTACCAATTCAAATCTGTAATCAAATTAGGAAAGAATTAAAAAAAATTGAGACTAAAACAAAGAAAAAATTTGGAAGTACAATAACCCCTTTATTAGTATCAGTACGCTCAGGTTCGAGAGTATCAATGCCAGGTATGATGGATACTATATTAAATCTTGGCCTTAACGACAAAACTGTGGATGCTCTTTCTAGGAAAACTTCAAATGAAAGATTTGCAAAAGATAGCTACAGAAGATTTATTCAAATGTATGGAAATGTGGTTCTAGGAGTAGAAAGCCATTTATTTGAAGAAATGATTGATAACTACAAATTAACTAAAGGAGTTTTGTTAGATACAGAACTAAATTCTGAAGATTGGGATGGACTTATTAAAAATTTTAAAAACTTAATATCAGAAAAAACTAAACAAAATTTTCCTCAGGATGTTTACGAACAACTATTTGGAGCTATAAAGGCTGTGTTTTTATCGTGGGAAAGTAAAAGAGCAAAAACTTATAGAAAATTTAATCATATCCCTGGAGATTGGGGAACAGCCGTAAACGTTCAATCTATGGTCTTTGGAAATATGGGAGAGGATTGTGCAACAGGTGTTGCTTTTACAAGAAATCCATCAACCGGCGAAAATAAATTTTTTGGAGAATATTTAATTAATGCACAAGGCGAGGATGTTGTAGCTGGAAGCAGAACACCAAGATATATAACAAAGAGGGCTAAAGAAGAGGCAGGTGCAAAAGAATCTTCGATGGAAGAGACTATGCCAAATGTTTTTAAGGAACTTAAAAAAGTATTTATAAAATTAGAAAAACATTACAGAGATATGCAAGATATAGAATTTACAGTAGAGAACAAAAAACTTTGGATGTTACAAACTAGAAACGGTAAACGCACAGCTAAAGCAGCAATTAAAATTGCTGTAGATATGGTTAAGGAAAAACTAATTTCTAAAAAAGAAGCGATTTTAAGAATAGATCCAAACACTCTTGATACACTTTTACATCCAACACTTGATGAAAAAGTTGAAAAAAAAATAATTGCAAAAGGATTGCCAGCCTCTCCAGGAGCTGCTAGCGGAAAAGTAGTTTTTAATGCAGATGAAGCAGAAAGTATGAACAACCAAAAAGAAAACACAATTTTAGTCAGGATTGAAACTTCACCAGAGGATATTCATGGTATGCATGCTGCTAAAGGAATTTTAACCGCAAGGGGAGGAATGACAAGTCACGCAGCTGTAGTGGCTAGAGGAATGGGTAGACCTTGTGTTTCAGGTTCAGGAGAAATTAATATTGACTATGAATTAAAGGAATTCAAAGTTGGAGAAGTAGTTATAAAAGAAGGCGATATCATCACAATTGATGGTGGCACAGGAAGAGTAATGAAGGGACTTGTTCCAACAGTTAAACCTGACATCTCTGGTTATTTTTCAACAATAATGAAGTGGTCAGATGAATTCAGAAAAATAAAAATCAGAACAAATGCCGAGACTCCTCAAGATACAAAAATGGCAAGAAATTTTGGAGCCGAGGGTATTGGTCTATGTAGAACAGAGCATATGTTTTTTGATGATGAAAGAATTTTATCTGTTAGACAAATGATTTTATCAAAACACTTGGACGGAAGGAAGGCTGCGTTAGACAAATTACTTCCTCATCAAAAAAATGACTTTAAAGAAATTTTTAAAATTATGAAGGGTTTACCAGTAACTGTAAGACTTTTAGATCCTCCCTTACATGAGTTTTTACCTAAATCTGAAAAAGATATGGAAGAAGTTGCCAGATCATTAAATTCAGGTGTTAAAGAAATTAAAAATAGGGTTACAGAATTACACGAGTTAAACCCAATGTTAGGTCATAGAGGGTGTAGACTGGGTATTTCATTTCCAGAAATTTATGAAATGCAGTGTAGAGCAATTTTTACAGCTTTAATAGAATGTAAAAAAGAGAAGATAGAATCAATAATACCTGAAATAATGATACCTTTAGTCTCAACTGAGGATGAGTTAGGATTAATGAGAAAATTAGTAAATAGGGTAGCAGACGAACTTCAAAAAGAACATAAAGTAAAAATTAACTACTTTGTAGGTACAATGATAGAGTTGCCTAGAGCTGCATTAAGAGCGGCCCCGATATCAAAATATGCAGATTTTTTTAGCTTTGGAACAAATGATTTAACCCAAACAACCTTTGGTATAAGCCGTGATGACTCAGGAAAGTTTCTTAACGATTATATAGATCACAAAATTTTTGAAAACGATCCTTTTGTTAGTATCGACACAGATGGTGTTGGTGAGCTTGTTAAAATTGCATCTCAAAGAGGAAAAAAACAGAACAAAAAACTTAAACTAGGAATTTGTGGTGAACACGGTGGAGATCCTAAAAGTATTGATTTTTGTTGCAAAGTCGGATTAGACTATGTTTCATGTTCACCTTTTAGGGTTCCGATTGCAAGATTAGCAGCAGCTCAAGCAGTGCTTAGGAGATAAAATCTAATCTAAAGTTTATAGCTGAAGGGCTGTGGGTTAGATGACCTATAGAAATTCTTTTGACGCCAGTACTTGCGATTTTTCTTACATTATTTAGCGTTATTCCTCCCGATGCTTCTGTTTCATAAAATCCTTTTGATATTTTAACTGCTTTTCGTAATTTTTTAGGATTCATATTATCTAATAATACTCTATTAAACTTTAAACCTAAGATTTTTTTTAATTGGGTCAAATTGTCTATTTCTACTGTTATTTTTTTTCCTTTTCTATTTTTTATTGCTTTTATAACTAAATCACGAATATTTTTATCAACAGAAATATGATTATCTTTTATAAGAATTTCATCGCTGAGGTTATACCTATGATTAATTCCTTTTCCAAGCCTAACTCCATATTTTTGTATCAATCTTAAATTAGGCAATGTTTTTCTCGTGCAACATATTTTACAAGATTTACCTTTTACTCTTTTAACAAATTTATTTGTGTTTGTTGCTACACCCGATACTAGTCCCAGGAAATTAAGCGCAACCCTTTCACTTTTGAGAATACTTGTAGCCTTACCTTTTATTATAGCAATAATTTTACCTCTATTTATTTTTTTTCCATCTTTTGTATTAGCCTTGAAGTTAATTTTTTTATCCGCAGCTTTAAAAGCTTCTTTTGCAAAATCTAATCCTCCCACAATGCAGCTTTCGCCTACAACTATTTTAGCAGTAATTTTTTTATTTTTTATAAATTTAGACGTTATATCACCTGAAGGCATTAAATCTTCTCGAAGTGCGTGATTAACTATTGCTTTAATATATTTTTGATTTATTTTTTGCACTCAAAACTATCTACCAATTTCAGCCATTCTTAATACAGATTTTCTTGCCATTTCAGCTATATTGTGACTTATTTTAATTTCATTAGACTCATTTTTTAGGCAGCTATAAACTTTATTGAGCGTAATCTTTTTCATATGTGGGCAAAGGTTGCAAGGTTTAATAAATTGTACATTTGGATTTTCAACTTGAACGTTGTCACTCATAGTACACTCAGTAACTAACAAAACCTTTTTTGGTTGATTTTTTTTTACGTATTTTACCATACTAGAAGTTGATCCTGCAAAATCTGAAGCGCTAATAACATCAGGTGGACATTCTGGATGTGCTATAATTTCAATTCCTGGATTTTCTTTCTTGATATCTTCAATTTCCTTTCCTGTAAACTTTTCATGAACCATACAAGTACCCTGCCAAGAGATTATTTTCACTTTTGTATTTTTTTGAACATAATTTGCCAAATAATGGTCTGGTAGAAAAATAACCTTATCACTACCTAGAGACTCAACAACCTTGACCGCATTCGCAGAAGTGCAGCATACATCAGACTCTGCCTTAACCTCTGCAGATGTATTGACGTATGATACGACAGGAATACCTGGATATTTTTCTTTTAACATTCTAACGTCCTCACCTGTTATTGACTCGGCTAAAGAACAACCAGCATACATATCTGGAATCAAAACTTTTTTATTTGGATTCATTAATTTTGCTGTTTCGGCCATAAAATGCACACCACATAGAACAATAATTCCAGCTTTTGTTTTGGCAGCCTCTAATGCAAGAGCAAGAGAATCTGCAGATATATCTGCTACACCATGATATATTTCTGGAGTTTGATAATTATGAGCCAATATAACAGCATCTTTTTCTTTTTTTAATTTATTGATTTTATCAATTAATGGAGCATGAAATTTCCATTCAATTTCAGGAACAACAGAAGAAATTTTTTTATATATTTGATCTAAAGATTTATTGCTTAAGTTTTGTGTAGTCATACCAATAATTTATCAACTTGCAGATAAAAAGTCATTCATTTATTGTCGCATACCTGAGCGGTCGTGCTGAAATTGGTAGACAGGCACGGTTGAGGGCCGTGTGGGATTCCCATGAGAGTTCGAGTCTCTCCGACCGCACCAAAAACATTAAGAAATCAGCATTTAAATTTAAAAAAAAGTATTTTTGTAAACTTACTTTGCTGGAATTGTGTTAACGAATGTGTTCAAATTAGGCTTATGTTTTTTAATAACAAAACTTTAGCATCAGTTTCAATTTTCTTATTTTTTGTTCCAGTCATTGCTTTTTTAAATAGAGTAAATTTACCACAAATTTTACTATTAGATTTATACCTAATATTAATATCTCAAATTTTACTTTTAATTACAATATTTTTTTTTAGTTTTATTTTGCAAAAATTTTTGTTGAGAAATTTTATAACTTTAAAAAGTTTTTTTCTCGTAAATTCTTTAACAACTTATTTATTATTCTTTTATAAAAATTTGAAATCTCTATTTTTTGATAAACAAAATTTTTTATTTGATGATATTTTAGTATTAATAATTTATTTCATTATTTATTTATTTTTAATTTATTTTGTTAAAAAGTATTTAGAATTCTTATTGAGATTTTTAATAATCTATGTATTTTTACAATTAGGAATCTTTTCTATAAATTTTTATAATTCCCAAATTAATTTAGAAAAACCAGATATTAAAAATAATAATTTTAATTTTTTATTTGGGCTTGATACAAATCTTTTAGAAGAAAATTCGAAAAGTAGTGCAATTTTTTTCATAATTCTTGACGGTATGATGAGCCTTAGCTCAGCAGAAAAATTAGAAATTATTAATAACAAAAAAAAATTGATCGATTCTCTTGAAGAAAATAATCTAATTTATAAAGAGGGTTTTTTTACAAATTATGATGCCACATATTTAAGTTTGACCTCATTACTTGAGGGTTCTTACCCCATACTTGACTCAAGTAAAAAATACCATAATAGAAAAAAATTTTTCCCCGCATTTATTTTAAATCAACGAAAAGATAATAATTTTTTCCAAATTTTAAGAAAGACAAATAAAAAATTCTATTGGCTTGGTAATTCTTGGGCATTTTGCCAAGATAATATTTATATTAGATGTGTAAATTCAAATTCGATTTATAAGTACTTTTCCAAAATAAAGCTTTTTTATCTTGATAGTATCTTTATTTATTTTTTTAATTTTTATCCTTATGAAGACAAGAGTAAAGAGTCCTTAAATTTTTTAACTAATACAAATTTAAAATTCAAAAATAACGAGATTTACTTAATTCATGTATTAAGCCCAAGACCACCACATTTTTTTGATGAAAATTGCAAAATTAAAAATAGAGACCAGATAAGCAAAATTTCATCAAATAAAGAAATGGAATATTATAAATACGCATACAATTGTCTTATCGATGTTATGAATACTTTCACAAGTAGAATTAATGAAATAGATAAAAATAGTATGGTTTTTATTCTCAGTGATCACGGGTGGAAATTTGATGAGAAGACTATGCAAAATTACAATCTTGATCCTGAAGATAGTAGATTTAACTCCTTTTTTTCTTATAAAGTTCCATCTGCATGTAGTAAAAAAGAAAGCCCCAATTCTATAGTAAACGTAATGCGATTCGCTTTAATTTGTGACGGGAATAATAAAATTAAATATTTGGAAGATTTAAAGTTTAAAACTTTTTATGAAGACAATCCAAATTACGGAAAAGTTATTTTAAAAAACTAAATTTTAGCTTTTAATTTAATATTTTAAGTATTGCATCTTTACTATTATTCGACTGATTTTTAGTTATTAAACCGTGTTGTGCGATTAACTCATCAATTTTATTTATTTTTTCTGAAAAATTTATTTTAGCTTGTTGTATATAAAATTCTATTTTTTCTAATTGATCTATTCTAATAATAGTGCCAATCTCTTTTTTAAATTTATCCTCAATAGTATGTAATCCTAATTTATCAAAAAATTCATTATGTATTTTTTCAACATAGTCTATATAAATAACTGGTTTTTTTTGAGTTATAATATATTCTAAAGCAATACCTCCATTATCAGTTATAAGCATACAAGATTCATTGTATGGCCTTAAATTTTGTAAATCCGTATTAAGTTGGAAGTTATTATTATTAGAGAATTTTTTCTTAATTTTTTTTAAATTCATTTTAGACCTGTTAATAGTTTCGGGATGTGTTCTTAATATTGTTTTATATTCTTTTTCTAGTAAACTACCAATAATTTTGTCTGCATAGTCATCAAATAAATTCTTTAAAGATTTATTCCAGGATGGAGCAAATAAAATCTTATTTTGTTGTAAATTTTTACTTTTGTTTTCAACCAAATTTTCCAAATAAAGATAACCTGTATTAAAAATCTTCTTTCTATTAAAATTAAAAAAATTTTCGCAATATCTTAACTCTTTAAGTTGATACTCTCCGTTGCATAAAATTACATCATAATTTTTAAAAGCCTTATGTGTGTAGCATTTGTGTGTACTAACTAATGAATGAAATATATATACGTAGTTTTTACAAAATCTTGATTTCTTAATTTCGTGATTACCCAAATCTGTAAGTGTCATAATTAATATGTCGCAATTTATTAATGAAAATAATAGAATTCTACAAAAACCATTTCCGATATATATAGGCTTTATTCTATTAGATATTTGGTCAATATCATTTATGTCAGATGTAATATAAAAAATTGATAAATTAGAATCTTTATCGAGGATTTTAATTAAATTAATTAGATAGTTTCTATAGTTTTTAGACTCAGAAAAAAAAACTATTTTTTTATTATTTTTCTTCTTAATTAGTTTACGAAAAGTTAAGTATCCATAAAAAGCTGAAAAAAAACTCATAATTTAGCCAATAAAATTTTTTTTAAGTCCTCTTTTTTTAAATCAATAGGGTTATTTGATAGCCTCACTGCATTAACACCAGATATAATATTTTCATAATCTTTTTCAAAGTTGACTCCCAATTTTTCAAAATTTCTTTCTAAATTTGCTTTATCTTTCAAATTATTTAAAAACATATCTAAGGTATGAATATCTTTTGTTTTAGTTAAATTAAACATAATTTTATATCTATCATTTAAATCAAAGTTACAATTGGCTTTATCAATATTTTTGTAATTAAATTTTAAAAAACTGTTTAAGGTTAGCGACACTGCGTGGCCGTGGCTAATGTTATATATTGAGGTAAACGGATAGGAAACCGCATGAGGAGCTGTTGTTTTTGAGATATTTATTGCTTCTCCTGCTAAGTTAGAGGCTAAGCACATACCTGATGTATTTTCATAATTAGGACTATTTAAAAAATCTATAAAGTATTTTAACGAAATTTTGAGTGAATTCTCTGCAAAACTAATACTTTTTTCGTTTGATTTTTTAGAAATTAGAGACTCTATCGCTTGCGCAATAGCATCAAAGCCCGCAGAAGCTTTAATTTTATTTGGTGCTAAAGTTATTAATTCTGGAATTAAAAAGAAAAGATCAGGTTTTAATTCTTTTCCCTCAACAGAGTATTTTATTTTATTTATATAAATTACTCCATTAGATGTGACCTCAGCACCTGAACCCGCTGTTGTTGGTATTGCAATTAATTTTGTAAACTTTTTTTTAATTTTATAAGTTGAATTAACAATATCTTTTTCAAGATGAGAATTATCAGTCAAAACATTTGCAATTTTCGCATAATCTAAAACAGACCCACCACCAACTGCTATAATTAAGTCTGGCGACGACTTTTTAATAGTTTTAATAATTTCATTTAATTCTGTTATTTCTGGATAGGAAAACTTCTTATAAAAAAATTCCTTTTTTTTATCATTTAATAAATTATCAAATAACTTTTCAGCACCTGAATTTTTATATGAGTTTTTGCCACATATAACTAAAATTTTTTTTATTTTTTCTTCTTTTAAAAAAGATTTTAATTCATTTAATGATGAAAAAGAAAATTTTTCCATTAATTAAGCATAAATTTCTCTTTAATTTTAATCAAATTTTTAGGTCTTGGTAAATTATTTGAGAAACCATTTCTTATTCTAACTTCTAATAAACTTGGTCCTTTTGATCTAATAAATTTTTTTATAATGTTATTAATATTATTTTTATTATTTATTTTTAAATAATTTTTATAACCAATACTGTTACTTAACTTCTTGAAATCTATTCCCTCTGCATTTGTTAATTGTCCACCTACTGACTCGTGGGAATTATTATTTAAGATAATATGTTTAAAATTTTTATTATTTTGATAGCCCACTGTTCTTAAAGCTCCGAGGTGCATTAATATTGAACCATCACCATCTAGACAAAAAACTTGTTTTTTTGAATTTAAGGCATATCCTAGTGCAACGCTTGAGGAATGTCCCATTCCTCCAACCATATAGAAATCTTTTCCTTTTTTATTTTTTTGTTTTTCACGTAAACCCATTAATTCTCTCGAGGTATAACCTGTTGTAGATATAATTTTACTTTTATTTGGAATCAACCTTAAAAATTCATTTATAAAATCTGATCTTAGAACAAATTTATTAACTATTTTTTTTTGTTTTTTTCGTTTTATTTTAAGGGTATTTTTTTCTATCAGACAAGCAACAATACTTTTTCTTTTTCTTGATTTTTGAATTAACTTTTTAATATTAATTAAATCATTCTCTCGTCTCAAAATACAAAATTTTATTTTTAAAAGCTTTAATAGTTTTAATGTAATTTTGCCCTTAGCTTTATGCTGTGGTTCATCCGGTTGTCTCGGCGATCCTCTCCATCCAATTATAAGAAACAAAGGTATCGAATAAACTTCTTTACTTGCTATTGATATTAATGGATTTATTGCATTACTTAATCCCGAATTTTGTAAATAAATACAGGGAATTTTCTTTGTAGACAAATAGTACCCTATTCCTATTGAAATAGCAGAACCCTCACTTGTAGCCATTGCATGTTTATTTTTTGGATAGTTTTCAACATATGAAGAAAAATTTTTTAAAATACTGTCAGGTACTCCAGTAAAAAAATTTATTTTATTTTTTTTAAGTACTTTAATTAGATTTTCAACAAATATCATTGTTACTTAATTAAATTTATCACTTTTTTTACAGAACTAATTTTATTTTCTAGCTCAAAAGATCTCTGGTGCTTCAAAATACTTTCAGCAGCATTTTGCATAGCAGGATAAGCCGCTCTTAACATATGATTTGCATATATAACTATTTTAAAACCATTTTTTATTAACATTGTTTCATTTGTTTTTGAATAAGTTGATGGCACAGATACCAGTGGTTTGTAATACTTGGTTTTTCTAAAAATTTTAGAAAATGAAAATATTTCTTTGGGTGTTTTCTCTTTGCTGTGTATTAAAATAAGGTCTGCACCTGCATTAGAGTAAGCTTTAGCTCTTTTAATACTATCCTTTAGGCCTTTACCTAATATGAAACTTTCAATCCTGGCACCTATAAGAAAGTCCTTTGAACTTCTTGTTTTTTTTATAATTTGGATTTTTTTACAAAAGTCTTTGATCGTATCCTGTTTAGAACCTGACTGATCTTTAAATAATGAATTTTTTTTTAGACCAATTTTATCTTCAATCATTATCGCCGATACTCCTAATCTCTCAAGTGTCTTTATAGTATATGGAAGATGTTCTGATCTACCTCCATTATCTGCGTCAAAAATTAATGGCTTAGAAGTAACATCAAGCAAATCACCAAGTCCACTAAATCTTGAGGAAAAATCTAAAACTTGATTATCAGGTTTCCCCTTAACACTGGAGTCGGTAAGACTTGATGACCACATAGCATCAAATTGCTCTAATTTATTTTTTTTTTGAATTTTAATATTTTCTACAATTAGACCAGACAAAGGGCTGTGTGATTCTAAAACACGAACTATTTTTTTATTGTTTAAAAGTCTTTTAAGCATAGACACTCTGTTTGTTGGAGAAAGATTATTAACTAATTTTGACTTGATTGAGCTTGAAGAGATATTTTTAGTATATTTTGGTTCTATTAATTTACCGCCCCATTTTTTAAGAGTTGAAATTACTTGTTTTCGAGTTTCTGCTTGTGGACCAGTTTTCCAATCATCACCATGAACAACAAAATGCGGCTTTATTAAATTTAAATTTGGCCTGTAGTCTAAAGTTCTCTGAGGCATTACTTTTTTGACTAGCTTCATATTTTGTAGAACGATTTCTCTTTGTCTATAATCGAGAGTAGGTATATTTTTATAAGAAGCTATTGCTTCATCGGTTAAAAGACCAACAATAACCTTTCCATATTTGCTCGCTGTGTTAATAATGTTTATATGACCCTCGTGAAGAATATCTGCCGATAACGCAACATAGACTACTTTATTTTTCATATTTCAAATTTTAGCTACTGAAAGCTAAGTACAATTATATATTTTAACTAATTTTTTTTCTTTATTTTAAAAATCCTGCTCATAAAATTTTTAAATTTTCTCCAATACAAAGTAACATAAGCACCGATAGCAGCAATAGCCGCTAGTATTGCTTGAAGTAAAATACCTCCAGTGCCAGGATCAATGTATGCATAAGCATTAGTACTAGATAAGAGAAAACAGAAAATAAATAGTATATTTCTTAAAATCATTAAATATAAGAGTTATCTATTTTTAAACATTTAATATATTGCATTAAGCCTTAAATCTTTCAAGCTAAATCTAAGAAATATCGATCAATTTGACTTTAACATTATCAATAGAAATTTCTTTGTCTTTAAATTCGGAAAAATCTGGATCGAAAAGTTTTATCAAGGCAAAAGGGTATGGTTCACCAATTAAAACTTGTCCTATTTTTTTATTGTTAAAATTCAAATCAGTTCCTACCTTGAGTGTTTTATCAGATTTAATAGGAACTAATTTTTTCCTTAATTTATTCTTTAATTTCATTCTTGCAGTATTTTCTTGTCCAACATAACAACCTTTTTTAAAATCAATACCGTTAAGTTTTTCAAAATTACACTCAAGACCAAAAATTTTCTCTTGTAGATTTTTTGTATTTATTTGTGCGATTCCCAATTTATGACTAAGCTCATAATACTTTCTTGAGTCTTCTAGTTGTAATTCTAATTTTTTAATAGATAAATAAAGTTTTTCTAAATTAATAATTAATCTTGCACCTAACTTTTTATTTCTCGGATCAATAAAAATTGGATCATCTCTAAAATTTATAGTAATTCCCTCGTCATCTTTCGAATTATTTAAAGATAGAAATTTTTCATTACTTATGACTGCAACCTGAAATTCATTCGATAAATTTAAAATTTCAATTTGTGAGTTGAGTTTGTACATACTAAGTCTATTTACAAGATCGTTTATTTGATTTAGCTCACAATCTAGAAAATAACCTTGCTTATGTTTTACGACCATAAAGTCAAATAAATATTTTCCTTGTGGAGAAAGCAAAGACGAAAAACAGCTTCGAGTATCACTTACTTTATTTATATCGTTAGTAATAATATTTTGTAGAAAATCTTTAGCTTCCTCACCACTTATGTAGATAACTCCTCTATCTTTTAAAATAAATATTTGATCTTTTTCCATATTAAGAGTTTATATTGTATAATATATTAATCAAAATATGTCTGGCAACTTTAGTCTTATCATTAAAAATGGATCTTGTTATATAGACGGAAAATTTCAAACTACTGATTTAGCTTTATCAGGAAATAAAATCAAAAAATTAGGCAAAATTGATCTGAACAGCAGTAAAGTTTTTGATGCAAGTGGTAAAATTGTTTTGCCAGGGGTAATAGATACACAGGTACATTTTAGAGAACCGGGGGCCAATGACGCAGAAAACTTAGAAAGTGGTAGTAGGGCAGCTATAGCTGGAGGTGTAACCTCAGTATTTGAAATGCCAAATACTAATCCGCCCACTTCAACCTTTAAGGAATTTAATAACAAACTTAATGCTGCAAAAAATAGAATGTTTTGTAATTATGCTTTCTATTTTGGTGCAACACCAAACAATATGAAAGAGCTTGCGTCTGTAAATACTTTAGATGGATGTTGTGGAGTAAAACTTTTTGCTGGATCTTCCACAGGAAACCTTCTGGTCAGCCAGGAAAAGGATATTGAGAAAGTAATATCTAATAGCAGCAAAATTATCTCAGTTCATTCTGAAGACGAAAACATTCTTTTATCCAGAAAAAAATTTATAAAAGAGGGTGATGTTACCTCACATCCAGTTTGGAGAAATGAGGAATGTGCACTAGAATCTACAAAAAGGGTGGTAAGAATAGCTCAAAAATATAAAAAGAAAATTCATATTCTTCACGTAACAACCAAACAAGAGATTGATTTTTTTAAAGAAAAAAGAGATGGAGTAACTTTTGAAATTACACCACAACATCTTACTTTGTTTGCTCCTGATTGTTATGAAAAATTAAAAACTTTTAGTCAAATGAACCCACCATTAAGATCCAGGGATCATTACGATAGATTGTGGGAGGCAGTAAAAGAGTCTATGGTTAGTACTATAGGATCTGATCATGCTCCACACACTAAAAAAGAAAAAAATAGAAAATATCCTTTATCACCATCAGGAATGCCGGGTGTTCAAACGTTACTTCCAATTATGCTTGATCATGTAAATAATGGTAAATTAAAAATAGAACAATTGATCAAATTAGTTTGTGAAAATCCATGTGATTTATTTGGTATTAAGAACAAAGGTTATATTAAAGAAAATTATGATGCTGATTTAACCATAGTGGATATGAACAAAGAGGTTGTCATTAAAGATAGTTGGATCGA